>Ga0210097_1000001_pt1 | contig 152643 bp, 138 predicted proteins | sample Joice_CattailNLA_2_FD_185521 | JGI IMG/M metagenome (GOLD analysis project Ga0210097, IMG submission 185521) | Wetland microbial communities from San Francisco Bay, California, USA, that impact long-term carbon sequestration - Joice_CattailNLA_D2... | ecosystem: Environmental > Aquatic >...
TTATCGTCCCCTTTGAAAACAGCCGTGAAGCATCGGTGGTCGCCGATATTGATGTGCTGCCGGTCAAAACCCTGTCCCAGGTGGTGGCCTTTTTAACCGGATTTTCCCGGATCGCACCGGAAAAAACTGACATCACCGATCTATTTGAAAGGGACGGCCGATTCGCGGTGGACTTTGCTGAAGTGGCAGGCCAGGAGCACGTCAAACGCGCCCTGGAAATTGCGGCCGCCGGCGGTCACAACCTGTTGATGATCGGCCCGCCCGGATCGGGCAAAACCATGCTGGCAAAACGCTTGCCTACCATCCTGCCGCCTTTTACGTTTCAAGAGGCGATTGAAACTACCAAGATATTCAGTGTGGTGGGGTTGCTGGAAAAAGACCAGGCCCTGATCACCCGGCGACCGTTTCGCTCTCCCCATCACACCATCTCCGACGCCGGACTCATTGGCGGCGGGCACATCCCGCGTCCCGGCGAGGTGAGCCTGGCGCACCACGGGGTTTTATTCCTGGATGAGCTTCCCGAGTTCAAAAAGCATGTTCTGGAAGTCCTGCGCCAGCCCCTGGAAGATTTAAAGGTCACCATTTCCCGCGCCTCAACCACACTCACCTACCCGGCAAGCTTTATGCTGGTGGCTGCTATGAATCCCTGCCCCTGCGGCTACTTCTCGGATCCCAAGCATGCCTGCCGCTGTTCCTACCAGCAAATTCACCGCTATCGATCCAAAATATCGGGCCCGCTTTTAGACCGCATCGACATCCATGTGGAAGTGCCGGCCGTGCCTTACAAAGACCTGATGGCCGAATCAAACGCCGAGCCATCAGCCGACATCGGCAGGCGGGTGGCTGCCGCCCGCCAGATCCAGTCCGGACGCTTGGCAAGGGCCAAAATTTTTTGCAACGCCCAGATGAGCAGCCGCCACATCAAAACCCACTGCAAGATTGACGACGCTTCACGCCGCATCCTGGAGTCGGCTATCGACAAACTGGGGCTTTCGGCCAGGGCCTTTAACCGGGTACTGAAGATCGCCCGTACCATAGCAGACCTGGAGGGCGAACCGAACATTCTGGTGGATCATATCTCCGAGGCCATCCAGTATCGTAACCTAGACCGAGGCAGCCAGTTTAAATAAAATACAATAAAGCGCTGCTTACTTATTTATGGATGTCTATCTTTTGCACCTATTTTTAATTTCTGAACTGGAAACATAATGCTGTTAACTAAATGCTAAAGGCTTTTTCTTAAAGATACCGGCTCGAAATATATTCAATATAATCGTGATGGAAATCACGGTATTCTTCGGATAATTTGATAATTAGCTCTTGGTAGCTTAAGGCATGAAAACGGACACTGTCCGCTTTTGCAATTCGTGTAAATTCTTCAATTTCTTCTCGGTGTTTCGAACTTTCATCTCCCATACAATCGTACCAGAGGTAAAGGAGGCGAAATTTGTTTTTGCCATATTTTTCCTTCAGCCCCAAAATATGCTTCACAAGCTGTGCCGAGTGAAGGTGATTGAAACGTTTGTTAGTTGGGCTGATTTTCCTTGATAGGCGACGCAGATTAGGAACATCTTTCCATATATTTTCCAAATTAAGATATTTCTGCTTGAGTCCGGAGTGCCGACGGGAAGAATAGGCTTCAGAGAAATTGCATTCAATTGCAAAAACTTTGAACTTTGACTCTGGAGAATTTTCAATCGTGACATCAATGTCCGGACCGAAAGCGAATTTTCTGCTTATTTCATGTTTGGTTTTAAACATTATGTTGTTGGAGCTCTTATTTTTTTTGTTGCATAAGCCGCAAGCAGCAGCAATCTTGGGAACCTGATTCACTTTTAACCAATACTGGAAGATGTTTACGCCCAATGCTGCTGTTGAATGCAGTGCCTGCATTTTGGAAGGATACCCAATCAATTCAGCACCATCACCATCCTTAAAGCATTTCCTTACCGAAGGGTGCAAAGGTTCAAATAAATTTGCCGAAAGCCTTTTGGTATACGTTAAGCGGCCACGGACACCTTTGCTGCCGATGAGCTTAATATTATTATTCAGAGCCCATTGCGTCTGTTTTGATAAAATGTATTCATATGCTTTCATGGCTTTCCCCTCATGCGCACCCGCTTGACAGAAAATATCCCTGCGGAAATCCGCGATGTGTTAAATGCCAGACATATCCCCAGAGATCTAATGTCGATTCGCACGCGCCAGATAGGTTTCTCGTAAACTGCTTATTTTCACCCCAAAATGACCGCTCTAAGACCCTATTTCTACCATTTTTAACCAATTAAAATCAAGCGATTATCGTGGACCCCCAGACCCCCTCAGTTTACGTGAATATTCCCTTAAAGAATTATTTACCTGTTTATGGATGTCTCTTTTATCGCTTCTTCTCGGGCAACAGGCTGATAGCCAATGCCGGCACAGCAATAATGAAGGCTGGTAGGATTCCGAAATAATATAGAAATTCTTAGGTTTTTAAAGTGTTTAGACAGCTTTATACCATACTGGCGAACGGAATAAAAATGCAACTCACAGTATTCCGTTTTAGGTTTAAATTCAAACCCCTTTGGTTTTCGTGTTATTTTGATTTTCAGGGCTGAACACTTTTAATCACGCCTTCTTGAGTTAAATCATATGTTATGTTAATAAGTTACTTGAGAGGGCGGTTCAACCGAAATATTTAAAAAATTTAGGGGGCCTATCGAATCTGTATTTTGGGCACCCGCATCCCTGGGCTCCTTTTCGGATCCCAAACTTGCCTGCCGCCTGCAGGAGCCAGTCAGGTTGGAATGAGTGAGTTGTAGAAATTCCGAGACCTTTAATTAAACTAACAAAAGAGGACCCCATGAGTGACTTTAAAGAAAGCCTAAATGACCTACTGCTTGTTCTACTGTCTATCGCTGTTCTGATGGTATTGGTATACTTTCAGCAGAGCCAGCAATGGAACCTGACCTTGAAATCCCGGGATCAGAAGATTGGCGACCTTGATCAAAAAATTGCCGAGCTTCAGAAGAGGTTGGCCCAGGCGCGGGACACCATCACCGGTTACGAGGCATCATCCAATAATGCAGCCGAGGAAATAAAATCGGCCCGGGAAATTATCGGGGAGCTGGAATCCGGCAGGCAAAAAAACCAAAAGAAAATAGCCGAGTTGCAGGAGGCTCTTAACATAAAAGACAGCCAGGCGGCCGAACTCGACACACACCTGTCGGCGATCAAGGACAGCTCAGCTAAGGAACTTGCGGCTCAGGGCGCCCGCATCAGCGAGCTGGAGAACATGGTGGGTGATCAGAAACTTCAGCTAACAAAAACCGCTGAAACTATCCGGCGCCTGGAGACGTCTGAAAAGGAAATGCAATCAAAACTCCAGGCAGCCGATCAGGCGTACGCAGACCTTAATGAAAGCCATCAAAAACTTTTAGATGAGCTCGCCGCCCTTAAAAAAGTGAATTAGCCGGCAGCCCTGGGAAACTGGAAACACCGGCCTGAGCAGGCATCCAGATTCTAATTCTGATTATACGTCAGTCATACGAGATTCTTGCATCAGAGCGATTAATAAAATACCGACGGCCATCAACGCAATCAACACCAAAAGCAGCGGTGTCATCGCGCCCGACTCGGTCCTGAAATAATCCATCAAAAAAATGAAAAGGACACTGATCCCCTGCCCGAACATCCATAAAACGCCCTGGGTAGTGGCTTCCGGTGCCGGTTTACAAACGTCGGAAGCGACTTCCATAAAAATCGGCGCCAGGCCGAGCTGGAAAAAACCCAGGATCGCACCGGCGAAAAGAAGTAAAGCAAAGGATTGAACAAAAGTGAGCCCAAGCAATCCGGGGACGATCATGACAACCCCGGACAATAGATAGGGTTTGCGCCGCTGTGTCTTGTCGGACAGAAGGGGCAAGACAATGCAGCCAACAATGCCGGTGACCATCATAATCCCCCCCAGGGTACCGGCCTGCATGGAATTAAAACCACGCGGGCTGATGATTTGTTCGATCCAGGTGGAAACAGTGTTGAAAGTGGCAAGGCCGAGGCTGAATACGATGAGAAGAAAAATACCTTCCCGGGTTTTGAAAACATGTTTTAAACCCTCGCGCATCACAAAGCGTTCCTCTTTTTCAGAGGCGGATGGCGGTGTCGCCGGCCTTTCCCTGTAAAACAGAAAAAAGGTGACGAGTGCCGCAAAGGCCAGCATCCCGTACCATATCAGCATTGCTTTGATTCCCAGGCTGCCCGCCAGAACCGGTGAAACGGCCATGCCGCCCATAATGCCGATGAACTGGGCCAGCATGGCGATTCCGGTGGCCGTGGCTCTTTCATGGACCGGGAACCAACGGGCACTCATGGTGGTAATCGCATTAATGATAAACGGCTGGGCAATGGATAGCATTATGGTCGCCATCAGCACGATCGTATAATTGTGGCCAAAGAATCCACGAACGAGCCCGAAAATTCCCATCAAAATCACCCCGAACCCCATCCCTTTGCGCACCCCGAAGGTGGCGATAGCCCAGGACGAAGGCAGACTGACAATGACGTAGACAATCATGAACAACATCGATAGAAGGCCGATCAGCAGTGGCGTTACGCCGTAGAATTGGGCGGCTTCGCTGGTTATGGGCAAAAACGAGGACCACAGAACCTGGATCGATGCCTGGACTAAAGCAAAAACTGCCAGTGCTACCCAGCGATACCCGTAGACTTTATACTCATTGGTATTCATAGGCTTTTATCCTTTATTTGATTTTTAAACAGTTGAAACATAAAAGTCAATGATCGAGAAATCAAGGAGTGAATACCGCTGCATTAATAAAGGAACATTCAGCAAAGTCGTCGCTGAACGGTCTGATCGGATTATTTCAACTGCCTGCAGCCGCCTGATGACACGCCTGGTAAGGATATTTTTTACATCTGCGACCCTCAGCGGTTGATTGGGATTGCAACTCTTTGAAGTTACCACTATATTTTAAGAATGGTGTTTGCTAAAAGTGTGCCCAACTGCTTCATATTCATTATTTTAATTGTATTCATACAGTTATGTCGATATTTAGGCCGCGGGGGTTTTTAAAATTGTAAAGAAAAATTCCCCCCGGGGGCCGTCGCACTTCCCAATTGTGAAAAAAATTGCCTAAAGTGGAAACTTACAAGCTCAATAGACTTGAAATCACTGTCGACAGGCCCGGTGCCGACCGCTTCGCCAAAGTCAGCTATCCGATCCGCTACGGCCGATTTACCGAGATTCAAACACCGGACTATATTTTTCAGTTTAACTTAAATGGTGAAATCAAATATATTCGCGGCCTTAACGGCAACTGGCCCCATCGGGCCGAGTGGTTGAAACGAACCGACGGCAATGACTGGATATACTATTCCACCGGAGGCTACCGGGGGGTATTTTCTGTGCTGGGTGAATATTATCGCCCCTGCCTTCCCTACCCCAGCAACTCAATCTGGGAATATGATCCCTTCGCCGATCCCCGTATCGACCAGGCCTTAGATGCCTTATCAGAGTTGCAGAAGAATCTTGGCGCCCTGCCAAACAACCGTCTGCCGGCTAAACTGAAAAATCTCTGTGAACTCATCTCCGGCAATAATTCGAAGCCCTTGCAATCGAAGTCGGATAAGCTTCACGAAATAATTGGTGGAGGGGTATCGGTGCTGCCGCCCGATACGCGTCATGTGGACTATGACGTGATCCCGGTCATGATTGCCGATGGTTGTCTGTATCACTGCGATTTTTGCAGGATCAAATCCGGGCAAGGATTTCGGGTCCGGTCAAGGGAAGATATCCGGCAACAAATTCGACAACTGCAGAGCTTATACGGTGCTGACCTTCGCAATTATAATGCGCTTTTTTTAGGAAATCATGATGCCCTGGCAGCGGGCCCAGAAAGGATCTGCCTGGCGGCAACCGAGGCGTTTGCCGCTTTTGGCTTTGAAGCATCATACGTAAAAGATCCAACCCTCTTTTTATTCGGTAGCGTGGATTCTTTTCTCAACGCCGATAAAGCCCTGTTTGAATCGCTCAACCGCATGCCGATGTATACGTTCATCAATATCGGGATAGAGTCTGCAGATCCCGCCACCCTGAAATATCTGAACAAACCGTTGGATATCCAAAAAATTGAAGCCGGCTTCCAGATGATGCTCGACATCAACCGAAGTTATCCCAATATCGAAATCACGGCTAACTTCCTTCTGGGTGACCGGCTTCCGCCCGGCCATTACCGGTCCATTATCGAATTGCTCCGCAACCGGCTGGATGGATTTTACAGCAAAGGCGCCATCTACCTGTCGCCTCTGATGTCCGGCCAAAACCATCCTGAGCTGCTGCAGACCTTTGTTAGGGTCAAAAACATGAGCCGGCTGCCCGTCTACCTCTATCTGATTCAAAGACTATAAAGTTAACCCGGGCCGCTTCACTGGTCAAATATCTGCCGCTAGAGCAGGAAATTTTTTCAGTTTTAGGGGCAGTCATATTTTTTAAACTCATATAACCAATTGGAATTTATTATAATATTTACATATAACAAACTGGAATGATAATTGCTTAATTTTATGGGATCACATTGAAAGCAAATATACCGCTTTCCAAAAATAAGTTCCTGAATACGGAAGGCTGGCATAAGGGGTTGTAGGAAAAACCTTCGAGTAAGGTTTTTTTAACAACCGCGATAAGGGGAGTGCATGTCATCGGAAAATCATTTGACCGTAAGAGATTATTTTGACCGGGCCGTGGGCGGCCGGCCGCGAACAAAGAAGGGAAATTCACCCGGCAAGACCGGGGCAACCGGGGCTCGGGGATTTCACCAGCTATTGACCTCGCAGCAAAATCAGCGTTCAGCTAAATCCCGGAGCCGATCCGGCGGGTTGAAGATTAGCGACTACCTGGCTCGTCCCGTCCTAACAAAACATAAGTTGACACTGCGCCCGACAGTGCCGCCGGTTAAAAAAGATACCGCCAATATCCCCGGGGCCCATCTGCCCCCGGCCCTTTCCGGCACCGGGCAAATCGCCCAAAAAGAACCCATCCGGGCTCGCGCTCGGATAGAGACCACGGCCAGGCTGCACCCACAAATTCCGGGATTAACAGCGGAACAGACCGTCTTGCGGGACCGCCAAAAAATCCAAACCAGCATTCTCAATTCCGCCCGAAAATATGATCTGCCGGTCAATTTAATTGCGAGTGTCATCCGGGCCGAATCAAATTTTGACGTAAAAGCCGTCTCCCATGCCGGGGCCCAGGGCCTGATGCAGTTGATGCCGGCCACCGCCAGAGATCTGGGGGTAAAAAATCCCTTTAATATTGCAGAAAACATCGATGGGGGATCCCGCTATTTGCGGCAGATGCTGGACAGCTTCGACGGTGATCTCAAACTGGCCCTGGCAGCCTACAATGCCGGTCCGGAGGCCGTGATAAAATACGGCGGGAAGGTCCCACCTTATTTGGAAACACAGCAGTACGTCCAACGGGTGCTGAGGTACACCAGTCAAATGGCTTAGAGGCTAATTTTTTCCGGGCTTTAAAATTTTTTTTCTTAATTTGCAGTTTCCAGCACTTCTCGAGCAATCGAGTTGCAAGAAAAGGCCAATCGCGGCTGGAAAACCTCTCCCCCAATTTACAAATTCCTAATCGAAAGTGATGCCCTCTTACTCCTGCCCAAATTAATTCCCTTTCAATTAGCATGGCTCGCCCCATATTTGCTTCTGGCTTAAATTGGAACTTGAATTTTAGATAATTAAGCATTATGAGAATTTCAGGTTTCTCCGAATAAAACTGCAAGAATAGTCTACGGCTATGTTTTACAAATCAATTGCAATTTTTATTCTGTCACTCCCAGCACTCGCAATATGTTCGGGCGCTGCCGATATCACCGTGTTCAAAAATGTTCATCTGGTGCCAATGACAGATGAGAAGATTATTAAAAATCAAACCGTGATTGTCGAGGGTAATCGCATCAAAGAAATCGGCCTGGATGATAAGGTCATTATACCTAAAAATGCTAACGTCATTGAAGGTGCCGGAGCGTACCTGATGCCTGGCCTGGCCGACATGCACGTGCATCTGAGAAGTAATTGGCCATTGCCCCAGTTCCTCCTTTATCTTGCCAATGGCGTGACAACAGTCAGAGACCTCGATGGGGATGAGTATATATTGCAATGGCGAGATGAGATTAATGCAGGCCAGCGTGTTGGCCCGGCCATATATGCTTCCAGCCCCATAATAAGGGGATATGAAAAAGACACAGTGGAACTTATAGCCAAATACAAATCCAGGTATGACTGTGTGAAACTCTATTCTTATTTTTCAAAAACTGATTATAAAAAGGCAGTGCAAACCGCTAAAGAGCACAATGTATACACCGTTGGCCATATTCCATTTGCAGTTGGACTGGATGGCGTCATTGCCGCCGGCATGAATGAAATTGCACATGTTGAGGAACTGGATTTTGAATTTATCGATTTTGACCGAACCAGGAACCTGCAACCGGCCGAGTGGTTGCCTTATATCATTGGCGAAGCAATGCAACAAAATATGGGTTCTTTGGGGATTGAGAGCAAAGAGAGAAAAACCAGGCAGAAAGCGCGCCTTTCTGAGGTTGTTAGCAAATTAAAATTCGCGCGTATTCCAGTTTGCTCGACCCTTTCTGTCAGCAACGTGATCGTTCAAAAACTATTTAAACCGGAAGCATTCCTGGAACGCCCGGAGAGCAGGTATTTGCCGCTAAAATACAAAGAAGCCTTTTTACAAGGCAAAGAAAAGCATCAATTGCAATTTAAAGGCAACAAGGATGCGGCCCTCTTTAAGTATGATCTGGAGAAAAAACTGTTGGCTGAATTGCATCGCGCGGGTATATTGATCGTATTGGGAACCGATGCCGGCACTGCCGCAATGGGAATTGTCCCGGGGTTCTCGATCCATGATGAGCTGAGAATTTTAACCGAGAATGGCTTTTCGCCCTATGAAGCCATTGCCACCGGCACCGCAAATGCTTCAAGGGTTGTGGCGGCCATGACCGGACACAATGATTTTGGGACCATCGAAACGGGTAAACGCGCCGATTTTATATTGGTGAATCAAAATCCTTTGGATGACCTGACGCATGTCATGGACTATCGGGGTGTTATGGCCAACGGGAAATGGTACCCACAGGCGGATTTAGAAAAAATGATTGACCCTTCATTATTGTCCGATAGCGAAAGTGACGGGGGGAGTCACGCCACCGGACACGCCTCTGTTATCCCTGTTCCAGATCCGAGAAGCGGCAAAGTGGAAATTCTGACAAAAACCTGGCGTGATGAGTGATTTACTGATTCTGGAATGGAGGTAACATGAAGCAGAACATATCCACCGGCAGAAGGCAGCGATATTTTGCAAAGACACAGGTTCTCAAAATTGCGCTATCGTTTTTGATCCTGCTAGGCATTCTGGTTTTAAGCAGCGTGGTAGCCCGGGGCCCGGCCATGGCCGCGGATACCATGATCAATTGCGACGCCCATAAAGGTGTGTGTTCTCAATCTTCGGGGGCTCTTACCGTTTCCCTTGAAATTACGCCCCGGCCCGTAAAGGCCATGCAGGATCTGGTTTTTAAAGTATCCATCACAGGGGCCTCACCGGCCGAACCACCCCATATCGACCTGGGCATGCCGGCCATGAAGATGGGCCCCAATCAGGTGGCGCTGAAACCCACCGGTCCTGGTACCTACGAGGGAACCGGTGTGGTCGTGCGCTGCCCCAGCGGCAAAAGAACCTGGTTTGCCAATGTCATCGTGCCGGGATCGGGAGAGGTTAAATTTATATTCGATGTCATTTATTGATCCCCTTTACCCCATATTCCTGATCACCGGATTTACCGTGGGTTTCGGTCATTGCATCGGGATGTGCGGACCGATTGTGGTTTCTTTGTCGCTCAATCTCAAGGATAAGAATTTTTTAATACCCCACCTGCTTTATAGTGCCGGCCGGGTCGTCACCTACAGTATTCTTGGCGGCGTAATGGGTGTCACCGGTTCGTTCACCCTGGTCGCCTCCCATATCGCCGGCATCCAGAAAGGTGCCATGATTTTGGCCGGGATCCTGATCATCATCATGGGACTGGCTATGAGCGGCTGGATCTCCTTTGGCAAGGTGTTTGGCGATTCTTACAATCCCGGTAGTTTTGTCTCCAAAGGTTTTCAGCGACTGTCCCGGGCAAAATCACCGGCCGCCTATTTTCCAATCGGTTTGTTGCTGGGCCTGCTCCCCTGCGGTCCTGTCTATACCGCTTTGCTGGCCGCCGCCGGAGCCGGTATGAAGGCCGCCGGTCCCCTCGAAGCAATTATCAAAGGTATGGGCGTAATGTTGTGCTTCGGCCTGGGCACTGTACCGGCTCTTTTTCTTGTCGCCAAACTGGCCGATATGGGCTGGTTGAAAAAAAGGGAGCTTATCTATCGCATCGGGGCCATACTCATGGTGGCCGTTGGGATTTACTTCATTATTAAAGGGATTCGGTATTAGCAATTGATATTAGAATCCATAACAGTGACAGGCAGAATAAAATTTCCTTTGGCTTCTTACTGATTAAATGGGAATAAAACTTTAAAATCCCTTTTCATGCTAACTACGGTCCAGGCGTTTTTGGTTGCCGTTTTTAACAGATCGGATTTGTGGTATTCAAATTCTCTCTCAGGATCATCATGATCTAAAATGCATACCATATTAGGTAATCCACTGGCCGCCGTCACTTCCAACATGGCCGAATCTCCGCTTGAATTTCCAAATGCAAAAATCGATGGTAATAGTCCCCTTTCTCTAATTCTCACAACTTTATTTTCATCGGCATTATACGGTTCAAAGTAAGATGATTTTCTGATGAAAACTGGATTATTATCGCTTCCAAATTGCAGACGAAACCCAACCATTGTGCCGATAATCTGATCCCTGGGAATATTCAAGATATCTTTTGATACGCTGCGAATAAATTCTTGCTGGGAAGTAGAAACAATGTAGACTTTAAATCCGTGATCTGTAAGATAATCAATCAATTCAATCATTGGCTGATAGAATAATTGAATATAAGGCTGATTAAATCTTGGATGTTTTTCTTGACTTAGAAATCGTCTGCTGTATTCCAGGTAAAATTTTAGGGATTCACCTTCGAATGCCTCGGCAATCGCTGTTTTTATATTTTTAGAGAGGTATTCTGCGTCACCTTCGATAACCGCCTTGTAGATAGGATTGGTCTCTAACTGAGGATTTAGTTCTACTTTTTCCAACAATCTATGTCTTGTTAATGCGACTTCAATATATTCGGGTTTTTCGCATAAAATTGTTCCATCCATATCAAAAAATGCTCTACGAAATTCTAGGGGAACAAAGTTATTGCTTACCGGATCCGATACTGATTTGACAAATGAAACAATTTTCTCTTTTGATGGCCCTGCTTCCCAAGACCGCAGATGGCTTTGAATTTCAAGAACGCTGAAACTCTGGTCCGCATTGGAATAAGCACTTAAGCTTACGAGAAAAACAAAACTCAAAAAGATATTTAACGATAATTTTTTCATTTTCAATCTCCTGGCCATCACCGGGTCTGCTGAGCGCTTCCCGATAAGCCGGGCAGTATTGTCCGCCTCCGGCGCGTTGGGCATTTTCGATCTGAGGGCAATGCCTATTCATAGTAAATAAGGCCCGACTTTGTCAATTTGTTAGCGCCAGAAAATGGCTTTAGCTAAAATTATACACAATTTAGAGCACTTAACAACAGGTTCAGGTAATATAAAGTATTTATGATACTTACCGATAACAGATAAAAGCCAAACTGGCTGCAAACATACTGACAGACAAATTCAGAAAACAGGCAATATGGAAAATTCTGACAGCAACGATTCGGTGTATTCAAAACTGGCCAGGGTCGCCCTGGAAGAATGTGAGCAAAGATTTCGAATTTTTATGGAGACCACCAAAGAAGGGGTTGTCATTCACGACCGGTTCAAAATCCTGGAAACCAACCCGGCCTTTGCTGAAATGTTTGGCTTCAAAATGGCCAATATCCTGGGCAGGGATGTGTTGGAGTTTATCTCACCTCAGTCACGTGATTTAGTCATGGACAAACTCCTATCAGGTGATGAGGGCTCATTAGAAGTGACCGGTTGCAGAAAAGATGGCACACCCGTGGCCGTTGAGTTTTGCAGCAAAGTTATCCCCGGCGGAGGTAACCGGATAAATCTGACGCTGTTCCGCCCATCAGAAAAAAATATTCAGGCCGCACCGGAACATCCAGCTGCAAACGACCGGCTGGACCAGCTTTTTGAATATGCTCCGGATGCCTATTATCTGGCAGATGAAGCCGGAACCTTCATCGACGTCAATAAAGCTGCCCGGGAATTGTTCGGCCATAAAAAAGAATTTATCGTTGGTAAAAGTTTTTTAAAATTAAAAATACTGGCACCGGATCAAATCCATAAGGCTGCCAGAAACCTGGCGCTAAATATATTCGGCAAAACAACAGAGCCTGAAGAATACGTCATCCAGCGCCGGGATGGCCGCGAAATTCCGATAGAGATCAGCACCCGCCCGGTGAAAGTCAACGAAAAAAAATTGTTGTTTGGTATCGTCCGCGATATTACTGAAAAAAAGAAAACCGAAGAAGCCCTGCGCCGGGCGTTCAAAGAGATAGAATCGCTGGTGGAAGAACGCAACCTAACGGCAACCTAACAGGGCAAACGTCGAAACAGAAAGGTTGGACGATTGTAAATATTTTTGCTAAAAACAAATATCATGACAAAAGTTGTTGACCTTAAAACCTATCGTAGCCGGGCCCTGGAACAAAGGGGTTTCGGCCCCTGGCAAAAGCGCTTCTCGGAATCATATGATTCCCGAACCCGCCTGTCCGATATTTCAGACAAAACCCTTTACTATTTATCGCAACCCGGTGAAAACAGTTCCAACGCATACTACGAAATCATCATGGGCATCCTGGATCTTGGTCAGGCAGCCAAATTTCACTATCTCAACAATCATGATCAAATGCGCGTGGTCGATATTCATCTTTTTTTAGCCGATCAGTTCCGCTTTGAAATGATGCGACGCTTGGAATGGATCTTGAGTTTTGAAGGGGGGAAATACAGCCTTTTAATGATGGTTCAGGAGTTTGAGAAAATAAAAAATAAATGCAGGCAACGTCCGCCTGACCTTTCCCGGTCAAATTCAAATTATTCAGAATATAGCAAACTGACCGACGGCGATAAGGAGGTTTTCATCCGCCGCATGCTGCAAGAAGCGCTTGATGCATTTAAAAAGAGAATTTAGTCCGCCATAGGCGGATAAACCCTCCAGAGGCGGATAAAGGTTTAATTCCCCGCCCCTTGGGGCGATTATAAATATTCCGATTGATACCCCGCTGCTTGCGGCGGGTTAGTTCATCAAGATGCTAGATGGAAGGGCCCACCAAAAAGAAACCCAGGGCTTATAAAGATAAATGGCCGCATTCCAATGGGAATGCGGCCATCAGCCTTGGGTTATCGATCTAACTAATTGAGTCCATCCCCAATGCGGCAGTTGCTATCCGATTTGAGGTTTTATTCCTCAGGGCATTCGCGCTGAATCCTTATGATTCCATTTGCGAAATGGAAGGACCCGGCGTTTAGGTTGCCAGTCGGATACATCAGTATAGCAGCTTGCCACTCTGGGGACTTATTTATCTGTCAATCACAGATAGAGTCGGAAAGACGTCATCAATTCAGCAATTCAATTCCAGAGCTTTCCAACATCCAAAAACTACTCAGCCGGGATATAGGGAACTTCCGCGCCCCACCACCCTTCTGATTCAGATTTTTGCAAATCTTGATTTGTGGGACTCTTGTATCCCCACCAGCTAAAGGTCATGTGATCATTTGTTTTATAAATGGTGTCGTGTTTGTACCATTCGGCAGTACAACCAGCGAGAAAAAACGCAATGATCAGCAAAAAAATAATTTTTTTCATGATCGAACCTCCTTTCTGAAGCTAAACGGAATCGAATCTGACCCACCGACTGTTTTAACCTTCCGCATATTATAAACACCTTGAGAAAAAAGTCCATAGAAAAAATTAATAACTGAAACAAATTTTCAATATGAACCCCTTTCAGTAATTGCCAGCCGGCCGTAATCCACAATAACTATTTGAAAATATTATAAATATAATCGATCGATCGAAAAAAGAGTAAAGTTCAAGAAACAAAATACCGATATTAAACACGGTAGAACTTCACGGACACGTTCTCCGGAACCCAAGCGGTATCCGAATTATAAGTACCTTGAATTATTATAATCTTAAACCATTTGGTATTTGCAGCGAACTTTCTAAAGCCAGGACGAAAAATATGAAATCAACCCAACGGATGAAATATTTGGCATTTATAATATCTGTTTTGTGCATGACGGCGGCATGTGCAACACCCCCGCCGATCTCAGTTGATGAAGCCCTCACGGCCGCAGAAGAAGAAAAATTGCTCTGGCGCCAGGCCCAGGAAGAACAGCAGGTCCTGGACGACAGCGGCTGGCTGTACCGGGATGCAGAGAGTGAAACCTATCTTAATGAAGTGGCCGCAAAGCTTAAAGCATTTACCGATTCGCCGGATATCTCATTTAATATTAAAATCATCAATGATCCCCACTTAAATGCGTTTGCCTTTCCCAATGGGGTCATCTATGTCCATACAGGGGTCCTGGCCCGTATGGAAAATGAGGCCCAGCTGGCTGCCCTTCTGGCCCATGAAATGAGCCACTGTACCCAACGCCATGCGCTGAGACTCTTAAAAAGCCTGAAAGACCGGCCGGCACATATAGCTGCTTTGCAGCATGCTCTTGAAAAAATGGCCATGATCCAGGGCCTGGCGCGAATCCTGGGAGTGAATGGATCGATGGCTGCGGTAAGCGGATACACTCGTGAGTTTGAGGCTGAGGCCGACCGCGTCGGGCTTGACCTCATGGCCAAAGCAGGCTATGATCCTAAGCAGGCCCTGAATCTTTTTGAGCACCTGCGACAGGAAATTGAAAGCGAAGGTATCAAAGAGCCCTATTTCTTCGGCAGCCATCCAAGCGTGCAGCAGCGCATAGAAAACGCCGGCCTTTGGCTGGACACTCAGTATTCTGGCGGTGACGCCGGCATTAAAGATTCGACAATTTTCCGTTCCAGGCTAAACAGGCTGATCCTTGACAATGCCCGACTGGACCTGCGCATCGGCCGGTTTATGGTTGCCCAAAAGGGCGTGGAAAAATACCTGCGCCTGAATCCAAATGATGCCGGCGCCCATTACCTGCTCGGCGAAATTTTCAGGCAACACGGCCGACAGGGCGATATCAAAACAGCCATTAGACAGTATCAAGAAGCCATTAAACTGGATCCATTATTTCCGGAGCCGCACAAAGCCATGGGCTTGACGTACTTCAAGGAAGGAGAGAGGCATCTGGCGCAAAAATTTTTTGAATCCTGCCTGCTGCTTTCACCGGATGCGCCTGATAAAGCCTACATCCAGGGGTATTTGCAAAGATGTATTAAAAACGGAGAAGATTCATGAAAAGATTGCTCGTCGTGCTAATTGTTTTAGGTCTGATTGCTGGCTGCGCATCTTCCGCAAATAGGCGCAGCCTAAAAGATTTGCCTGATTACAACTTCTCTGTTGAAATACCCGATGGGTGGTTTAAGCCAAAATATGAAAAAAGGTATCTGATCACCAAAGAGGCAAAAGCCACTCTGCTGTATGTGTTTATTCAGCAACGCCCGCTTGATCGCTCCTTCAAGAATACGCAAAAGAAGTTAAGCACGCGAATGCTGCCCCTGGAATCAGCCGGCCTTATTCTTGATGAATTGTCCTCTGATCGCAGAATTATGAGTTTCGAAGTTCTAGAAAATACCCCGGCTATCATAGACGGACATGCCGGTTTCAAAATTTTGTTCACCCATAAGAGTAAAACAGGATTCAAGTACAAAACCCTTTATTATGGATTTATCAACGGTGACTCGTTTTATAATATACGTTACAGCGCAGGGATGCCGGACTATTATGATAAAGGCATCGAAGATTTCAAACAAATCCTCGACAGCTTTAAGTTAGCTGAAGGATAACGTAATCTAGCTTCTCAAAATTTTTATTCCTTCTCGCAACATCACACAAAATCACTAAATCGGAAATTAGAAGATGTCGATAAATTCGATTTTCCCCCCGCCAAACTCAACCAGAGTGTCTGCGGCGATGGTCAGCCCCTGCTTGAGATAGTGTCCTGCAATACCGGGAACCGCATAGGCGTAGAACAGAACATCTGCGGTTTCCTCCCCTACGCGGGTTTTTTCATCCGCCCCCTGGCAGAGGACGCAGACGATTTCCGTTTCATCCCGCAGCACAATCTCCCCTTCCCTGGTGACAAATTCGCGCCCCCCCATTCCGGCACAAATTTCTCCCTCACGGGTCACATCCAGGGTTAAATTGCCGTTAAACTGCTTATAATCGGCAACCGCCACCAGGATGCCGGCACACATTTCGGCCATAAAATGGGCATCAACATAAAGGGAGTAGCGGGGAAATCCGCTGTTAACGGTTCGTTTGAGATGTTTGGGCAGGGGGCAGTCCAAACCGAAGCTTTGAAAAAAGCGGTTATAGATCTCAATCCGGGCGGTAATCTGCGCCAGGATCTCACGTTTTCTCATATTGCGCAAAAGCTTCCGCTTGTACTGGTCAAGACCCGGCGGATTGGTCGCGTCCCGGCACCCGGTAATCAGGGTAAGACCGAATCCCACACCGGGGTACATTTTCCGGTATTTCGCTGACATGCTGAACAGATTCCCCATGTCCGACCTCCCAAAGTTTAGGTGAAGTTATGGTTCAAAGGTTCACCGTTGCTGGCTCCAACGTTTCAAACTATTTGGCGAATCAACTCATCAGCCAATTAGCTATGACAGGAGTATTGGCATTCTTGACTCTAGATGTCAAATCCGTGACTGATGCACAATCATCCAGATTCAAAGGCTCCCGCCATCTGCCATTAAATTTCATAACTATCTGTATTTTAAAGTTAATATTTTTGCCTGCTTGATATAAATAATTTGGTATGCTTCTTGCTGTATTAGTGAATAACACAATTGGAAAAAGAAAAAATATAGATAGAAGGAGATTGAGTCATGGAAAGAAAAATTTTTGTCTTATTTGCTTTGGGAATCTTTTTGGTCAGTTGTGCAGGCATGCCGTCAAACAGTTCGCCACAGAAACCCCAGGAGGTGGTTGTAACGGTTCAAGCCGCCGATCCGACCAAGGTTACGGTTCAGGAACAACAACCGGAGCGGGTGAACAGATCCATGGAAATCCCCAACCCCGAAGGTGCCCTGTCGCAGTTGTCTTTTATTTCAAAGGACAAGGCCTTTGTGAAAATCTTTTCCGGTCTTTCGGTGGCAGACGTTACCCGGCTGTGGAACGATCTTGTTGTCCTGGAAAACAACACGAACATTCGTGACGTGAATCTGTTCATCAACTCTCCCGGCGGGGATGCTTTTTCCGGCCTGGCCCTGGCGGATCAGATCGAGCGGGCCAGGAGAAAAGGCTTTAAAATTACCGCCCATGCCTCGGGTATCATCGCCAGTGCGGCCGTACCTGTTTTCGCAGTTTGCAATGTGCGCCTGGCGGCACCGGGAACCATTTTCATGGTGCACGAAGCTGCGCTGTGGAAATGGCCGGGGCGCGAAACCGCTTCGGATATTCAATCCCAAAACGATTTGATGATTCTGCTGCGCGATCGTTACATTGGAAAGCTGGTTGACAATTCCAAACTGGACAAAACCAAGTGGGAAGAGCTGGAGAAAAAAACCACCTGGTTTAGTGCCAATAAAGCACTGAGCTGGGGGCTGGTGGACAGCATCGAGTAGCGGCCGGTATCATGGCAAGGCCTCGTTCCTGACTGACTCAACTCTCCTGCAATCGTCTCATCTGAATTTGAGGGGCGAAGCCGTGCGGACCGCAAAAGGTCGTTAGCATCCGAGTGATGCTAACGACCTTTTTTTTATCGTTGCTCATTGATGACTCGGACTTTTGATTTTTTTGATCAAAACGATCTTAACCATCCGGAAATATTTTTCCGGGGTTAAGGATACCGTTGGGATCGAACAGGGATTTCAGGCGCTGCATCCATTGCAGACTGGATCCGTGCTCGGTGGCCATATATTTCCTTTTTCCAATGCCCACACCGTGCTCACCGGTGGCCGTACCCCCCAGATCCAGCGCCCGGATCACCACGCTGTTGACCACCCGGTCGATCTTTTCCCATTCTTTTTGGTCGCCTTTTTTACCGGCGACAACCAGGTGAACGTTGCCGTCACCCGCGTGGCTCAGCGTATAACCAATTATTTTGTGAGTAACCACTTCATTGTGGATCGTTTTTATCAGTTCCGGATATTGAGTATTGGGCACAGCCACATCCGTTGACAACACCCGGCAGCCCGGATGATTGCGTATGATTGTCTCGCCCAGGCCGTGGCGGGCTTTAAAGATGCGATCCCTTTCCGCCCTGCCAAGCCCCGGCCTGAATTCCAGGCATCCTTGCGCCCGGCAAATATCGGCGGTCATCTCCAAAACCTCTGACAGCTGTCCGGTGGTAATCCCGTGAAATTCAATAAACAGGGTCGGCGAAACGCTTAAATCAAGATTTTCTTCCCGGTTCATCAAGGCCACGGCTTCGGGCCCTAATAATTCCAGCGCGGCTGGATTGAGCCCTGCGCGTTTGATTTCAAAAACGGCCTTACCGGCGGTCTCAATACTTGGAAAAGTGACAACCGCGGCCGAATATTCCGGAGGGAGCCCTGTCAGACGAACGGTGGCTTTGACAACGATTCCCAGGGTCCCTTCGGATCCGACCATCAGGTGAATGAGGTCATAGCCCGAAGATGTTTTGCTGGATCGGGTTCCCATTTCAACGATTTCACCGTTGGCCATTACCACCGTCAAGCGCAGAACATAATCCTTGGTGGAGCCGTAATAAACGGTGCGGGTGCCGCTGGCATTGTTGGCTATCATCCCGCCGATGGTTGCCCGGGCGCCGGGATCCGGCGGGAAAAACAATCCCGTGTGCTTGAGCCTTTCGTTTAAATCCTGGTAAACCACCCCAGGCTCCACATCGGCCTGGAAATCCTCTTCCCGAATTTCCAGAATCCGATTCATCTGGGAAAAATCCAGTACAACCCCGTGATTTACCGGAATCGGATTGCCCTCCAGGCTCGAGCCGGAACCCCACCCGGTAATCGGTATCCGGTGCGCATTGGCATATTTTAAAATATTGGAAACTTCAGCCGCAGACAAAGGCCATACAACCGCTTCCGGGCGACTGCGCGGGTGGGAAGATTGGTCCCTGGCATGCAGATCCAGCACCGACTGCCCGGTGGAAAACCGATCCTTATCCACCATGGATTGCAGTGCTTTAATATCGGCTTCGGTAAGGGAATTAAAGTTCAATTTGAACTCCTTGTCCGGCAATTAGCAAAATGTGAAAAGTAACCATGACCTAATCGCGGCGGAAAGCCGCTGCCACCAATTTATTTCAAACTGCGGGAGCGGCTTTCAGCCGCGATCATCACTATACCACATCTTCCTTTACACCATATTGTCCTGGCGGAAAAGAATTATTCATCGGTCCTCTGCTTGCCGCATCGAAGTCCCGCCTCAGCGTGACGAAGACGGGCCCTCCGTCTTCTGACATCTGCCTGCCCTGCGAAGCCAATCAGGCGAAGCAGGGTCATCTGTTGTATATTGTTTCTTGACTTGCAGTGGTATCCTTAATAAAAATAGCAATCAAATCCAATGTCTTTATCCAGCCTAACCGGAGCGATTGACCATGAAGATCAAAGACCAGGAAGTTACACTGAAAGCAACAGCCGGAAACGTCAAAATTCAACGAATGCCGGACGGCTTTCCCCGGATTGAGGCCGACGACCCAATTGATCTGCATTATGGGTTGGGATACATCCACGGTCATGACCGCCAGATGCATATGTGGCTTCTGAAAATTATCGGCCGGGGCAAGGCTTCGGAACTGCTGAGGGCAGATGCGGAACTGATCGAACTCGACAAATTTATGCGCTGGATTAATCTAAGCGGTGAAACAGCAAACGAGGTTCAACAGGTATCAGAAGAGACAAACAATATTTTTAAGGCCTATTGCTGCGGTGTGAATGACGCCGTCTCGCATTCGAAAACCCCTTTCGAATTCAAGCTGAGCGGATACAAACCTGACCGCTGGACACCAGAAGATGTCATCCTGATGGTCAAAATCCTGGGGTTCGTGGGGTTGACCCAGAGCCAGGGGGAAATGGAGAAATTCATCCTGGAGATGATCAGAAACGACGTCGCGCCCGGCAAAATCAAGGAACTGTTTCCTTATATCACAGAAGATATTCCTGAAGATCTGATCAAAATAATCAAACAGGTTAAATTAACCCGACCCATCATCCCCGAAGCGATCCAATGGCTGGGCTGCCTGGCCGGCTTTTCGGCCAGCAATAACTGGGCGATGGGCCCTGAAAAAACCGCGTCCGGCAAGGCCATGCTCTGCGGTGACCCGCACCTGTCGATGCAGCTGCCTTCCATCTTCTATCCGGCGCTGATGATCAGTCGGGATCATTACATGATGGGGGCCACCCTGCCGGGGGTCCCGTCCGTCATGCTGGGCAGATCGTCCCACCTTGCCTGGGCGGTGACCTACGGCACCATGGACATGATCGATTATTTCATCGAGGAAGTGCAGGATAAAAAATACCGGCGTGCCGACAAATGGCTGCCGTTCTCTGTCAGAGAAGAAATTATTAACCCCAAGAAAAAAGATCCGATTCTCATAAAAATTTATGAAAACCAGCACGGAATTCTTGAGAACGAACCCGACGAAGATGGCTATTATCTGAATTTTGCCTGGTCGGCCCGCCAAGGCACGGCCGCAGAGTCAATCAATAATCTTCTCAAAATTCCGCAGGCGAAAAATGCGGCCGAGGCCATGAATTATTTTGCCGGGCTTTCGTTTGCGCCCTTCAACTGGACCATGGCGGACACCGAAGGTAATATCGGCTACCAGCTCAGCGGGCTCTATCCGAAGAAAGTCGAAGGCACTTCGGGGCTCCTGCCCTATCTGGGCTGGAATGAAAGTCAGGACTGGCAGGGGATGATCAGTCCTGATAATTACCCGCAGGCCTTCAATCCCGAGGATGGCTTAATTATTACTGCAAATCAGGACTTGAACCATCTGGGCCAGGTTGCCCCCATGACCCTGCCTATGCCGGGATACCGGGCGGATCGTATTCGTGAGTTGCTCGAAAAGGAAGATGGGCTGACCGTTGACGATATGAAGAAAATTCACTACGACCGCTATTCAAAGCAGGCCGAAGCATTTATGGAAATCATTCTGCCCCTGCTGCCTTCTACCGAAAACAGCGACATGCTAAAACAATGGGATCGAAAATACGATTCCGCATCCCTGGGGGCCACTCTGTTTGAGAGAATATATCTGGAACTGCTGAAACTCGTTTTCGGGGAAAATGGGATGGGTGTCGATGTGGTCGCGACCATGATCACGGATACCTCCATGTTCGCCATGCTCCACGGAAACTTTGATCAGGTTTTGCTCAAAGAAAAATCCGTCTGGTTCGGTGATCGTTCCCGGGAACAGATTTATCAAACTGCCATCGACCAGGGCCTCAGGGAACCGGCCGTCCCCTACGGGCAAACGCGCAAAATTCACATTCCAAACATCTTATTTGGCGGCAAATTACCCAAAATATTCGGATTCGACTATGGCCCTTACGAACATATCGGCAGCCGCGCAACAATTGCCCAGAGCCAGATGTTCAAGGCCATGGGACACCCGGCAACATTTGTCGCCATTTACCGCATGATAGCGGATCTGGCAAGAGATGAATTACACAACAACAACGCCGGAGGTCCCTCAGACAGGCGATTTTCTAAATATTACACCATGGGAATCACAGATTGGATTAACGCCAAATACCATATCTTCAAACCGTAAAAAGTTATTCTTAATGATACTACCTTCAATTTCATTTTCGCCAGGCGTATACACACCCTCAGATTAATTCTTGACTTCACAATTAAGACTATATACTAAATAATACGTACGTAAAATATGAATCATCTTCAGCCAGTTCACCACACCCGGGCACTTTTGCCCGCAAACCTGCTGCTATTTTCAACCGAGGCGAGGAAAAACTGCTTTGCCTCCGGCAATTTTGAAACAGCACTCAGGCATAAAAACTAACAAAAAGGGAGGAACTGATTATGGATCAACCAAAAAACAAAGGTATGGACCGTCGAACGTTTATAAAAACTTCCACAATGATCGGCCTGGGGGTTGCAGCTTCATCTTTTGGTGTCCCCAAGCTGCTGCGAGCAGCACCTCCGACGATAAAAATCGGATCCGTCCAGCCGGCCACCGGCCCGCTGGCCGTCATCGGTGTGGGCCAGCGCCGGGGCAACCAGCTGGCGGTGGACTACATCAACGCCATGGGGGGTATCAAATCCATGGACGGTGCCAAGCTCGAGCTGCTTTTGGGAGACAGCGAGAGCAAACCCGAAGTGGGCCGTTCGGAAGCCGATCGTCTGATAAATGGCGGTGCCAAGGTGATGACCGGTCCTTTTCAAAGCGGTGTGGCCATGGCCATTTCCACCCTTTGCGAACAAAGGCAGGTGCCCTTTATCATGGATGTGGCTGCCCTGGATGCGATTACCGATAAAGGTAAAAAATATACCTTCCGGGTATTTATTACCGTCTCCGGTTTGCTCGAGGGTGGCATAAAATACCTGAAGATGGTCACCGACATGAAAAAGGTGATGCCCAAACGTGCGGTGGTAACCAACACTGCTGATGCCTTCGGTAAAGGCATGTCGGGCGGATGGGTCAAATTTATGGAAAAGTCGGGATTGCCCATCGAAATTGTCGACCGGGTCGAGTTTCCGTTAGGGATTCATGATCTATCGGCCGAAGTGGCCCGTATCAAAGCCGCCAAACCCGACATTCTGTTTCCAGTCTCACGTCCCGGTGACGGTATCATCCTGACCAGGGAGCTGTACAAACAGCGGGTCGAATTGTTGGGCATTTACGGCCCCGGCTCACCGGGCTGGTATGAACCGGACGTCATCAAGGATCTGGACAAACTGATTTACTATGTCATGGTTAATGTGCCCTGGATTAACCCGTCAAGTCCCGTTTACAAACAGGCCAACGCGGCCTTCGAAAAAGCCCATAACCGCTACCTGGACACCAACAGCGCCTATGCTTACACCGGTGTGCTGGTAATTGCCGATATCCTGGAACGGGCCGCTTCCACAGACCCGGAAAAGATTCTGGCGGCAACACGCCAGACGAATTTTAAAAATCACCCGGTGGTCAGCGGTCCCATCCAGTTTGACGAAAAAGGCGACAACACGGGTGCGCTAACGGCTCTGATTCAGGTCCAGCCGGATGCAGACCTGCTCAAGAGGGTCAAAATAGTGGCACCCACAGAGTTTGCCCAGTCCGATAAGATCATATTTCCGGCACCCCAGCTCTGGAAACGGTAACAGGTATGGATTCAGCCCTTGCCCTTCAGCTGACTGTCCAGGGAATTTTACTGGGAGGGATCTACGGCTTGATTGCCCTGGGTCTCTCCCTGATCTTTGGGGTTATGGGGGTCATCAATTTTGCCCACGGCCAGATGATGGTCATGGCCATGTACGTGTCCTACTGGATTTTCGTTCTGCTGGGCCTTGACCCTTACCTTTCCCTGGTGGTCGTGGCGGCGATTATTTTTGTGCAGGGGTATTTGATTCAAGCCTCGGTGGTCAACCGCATCCTCGATTACCCCGAGGCCATGCAGGTGCTGCCGCTGGTGTCCATGGGCCTGATCCTGGAAAATCTCGCTCTCCTGCTCTGGGGGCCGGATTACCGCAGCCCCCAGACGGCCCTGGGGCTTGAAACTCTGTGGATCGGACCCATCATGATCGATGTCTCACGCCTGATCGCCTTTGCGCTGGCGATCTTGATTACCTTTCTGATATTTATTCTTTTGAAAAAAACCAACATCGGCAAGTGCATCCGGGCCGCCTCCGACAACCGCACCGGCGCCATCGTGGTCGGCATCAATGTCGATCGAATATACAACACCTCCTTTGCCCTGGGCGCCGCCACCACGGCGGCTGCCGGTGTTCTGCTCCTGCCGCTCATGCCGCTTTCACCCCACCTGGGACACGATTTCACCTTAACCGCCTTTATTGTGGTTATCTTAGGCGGCATGGGCAATCTTATCGGGGCCCTGGTGGGGGGTCTGATTCTGGGTGTCGCCGAATCCGTGTCGACCCTGTTCCTGCCGGCCACCCTCAAACATGCGGTCAGTTTCAGCATCTTAATCATTATCATGCTTTTCCGTCCTCAGGGGCTTTTTGGGGGGAAAAAATGAAACGACTTTACCTGCTGCTGGCTGCCGTTTTTGCAATTCTAATGCTGCTGCCCCTTTTCCTGGGCAATTACGCCCTGGGTATATTTGTAATGATCTTTTTCTGGGCCTACGTCGGCCAGTCCTGGAATGTGCTGACCGGATATACCGGGCACATATCCCTGGGCCATGCGCTTTATATCGGCATCGGAGCTTACGCCACCACCTTTTTGGCCCAGACTGTCGGATTGACCCCCTGGGTCGGCATGTTTCTGGGAGGATTTATTGCGGTAGCCATCGCCCTTTTTCTCGGCTTTTTAGGATTTCGATTTGGTCTCCGAGGGGTTTACTTTGTCATCATGACCATCGCCTTTGCCGAACTCACGCGCCTGGCCGTATCGCATATCGAAGCGCTGGGTTCTTTTACGGGCATTTTCGTGAATTTTAACCCCTCTTTCTATAATTTCCAGTTCAAAGGCAACATACCCTATTATTACATCGCCCTCGGTTTTATGGTGGCATCGCTCATCGTTGTGCGGTTCATCGAGGTCTCCAAAGTGGGCCGCTTTATCGTCGCGATCAGAGAAGATGAAGAAGCCGCCCAGGCCCTGGGCGTCAACACATTTAAATACAATATGATTGCGATTGCCATCAGCGCGTTTATGACCTCTCTGGCCGGCGCGTTTTATGCCAACTATATATTTTATTTACACCCGAACTCCTTATTCGGTATGTCGATGAGCATCGAGTTGATTCTGCGGCCGATTGTGGGCGGGCTTGGGACTCTCTTCGGGCCCATTATAGGATCCATTATTCTAACCCCGCTTTCGGAAATTTCCAGGGCCTATTTCGCCAAGGGCGGTCTGGAGGGCTTGCATCTTATCCTCTACGGCATACTGACCATACTGGTGGTTCTTTTCATGCCCAAAGGGATTATTGTTTATGTGCGGAGGTTATTACGTCCGATTTTAAAACCTGCAGGAGGTAAATAAGTCGGTGAAGTTGGAGATTAGAGTTATGAGGTAATAGGTTGGAGGCATGGCCTTCGACCGATGGAGGTTTGAGGTTGGAGGCAAAGAATTCTGAGGTTGCTGCTTTTGCCTCAAACCTAAAGCGAAGCGATCCTAAAGTGAAACGCTCCTCTAACATAAACAAATGTGCACCTTAAGTTTATTGGAAAGCCGTATGATACATTATAGCAGCATAATGGAATAGAGAGATCCCATGAGCATTCTATCGGCTATTAAAATATCAAAAAGCTTTGGCGGCCTGATGGCGGTGGGTGACCTGTCTTTTGAACTGGAAAAAGAGGAGATTCTGGCCCTGATCGGTCCCAATGGTGCGGGAAAGACCACCGTATTTAACTGCCTGAGCGGGTTTTTGCCCCCGGATGAAGGTGAGATCTATTTGGAGGACAGGCAACTGGGTGGACTGCAGCCTTTTAAGATCTGCCAGATGGGCATGGCCCGGACCTTTCAGATAGTCAAACCGTTTCTGACCATTTCGGTACTGGACAATGTGATGGTGGGCGCCCTTGCCAGGGAAAAATCAACCGCCACGGCCAAACAAAAATCTCTTGAAATCCTTGATTTCGTGGGGCTTTCCGCCTGGACATACAAAGAGGCCCAGGGACTGCCGCTTCCCCTGCGAAAGCGGCTCGAGCTGGCCAGGGCCCTGGCCACCCGGCCCAAAGTATTGCTGCTGGATGAAGTCATGGCGGGATTAAACCCCACCGAGGTGGACGGGCTGATCGTTCTGTTAAAAGAAGTCAACCGCCAGGGGGTCAGCATTTTTTTAATCGAGCATGTCATGCGGGGTGTTATGGCACTGTCAAAGCGGGTCATCGTGATCAGCTACGGTGTTAAGATTGCCGAGGGAAGCCCTGAAGAAGTCGTCAAAGACAAGCAGGTCATCGAAGCATATCTGGGTAAGGAGTTTTTAAGTGCTCAAGGTTCGTGAAATAGATTCTTACTACGGCGACATGCAGGCCCTTAGAAACGTCAGCATTGACGTCAATCAGGGAGAGGTCGTGTCTGTTATCGGCTCCAATGGCGCCGGAAAATCCACCCTGTTAAAAACCGTCTCAGGAATGCTCCGGCCCAGCACCGGCTCTATTTCCCTGAACGGCAATGAAATATCCCGGGCGCCGACATCTAAAATAGTTGAAAACGGAATCAGCCATGTACCCGAAGGCCGACAGATTTTTCCCACCATGACGGTGTTGGAAAACCTGGAAATGGGTGCCCAGTTCCCCCGCACCAGAAAAGTGCAGCGTGAAACCCTGGAGCAGGTGTTTACCTACTTTCCCCGATTAAAAGAGCGCCTTGAACAGAAGGCAGGAACCTTGAGCGGCGGCGAACAGCAAATGCTGGCCATGGGACGCGGCCTGATGTCATTGCCTGCCCTCATGATGCTGGACGAACCATCCCTGGGCCTGGCCCCTGTCCTGGTCAGCACCATCTTTGAAATCATTGAAAAAATCAATAAGCAGGGAACCTCGATCCTGTTAATCGAACAGAATGTCTTTCACTCACTTAAAATCTCCGACCGCGGCTATGTGCTGGAAAACGGCGAGATCGCGTTGAGCGGTGCCGGACAGGAGCTGCTGGAAAATCCTCATATCCGCAAAACCTACCTGGGGCTTTAAAGATTCGGGTTGCGAGTTGCGGGTTGCGCGGTGCGGGATAGACCGGCTATTTGAACTCTTCTGAAAACCTTGACACGATATTGGGCAAGACCCCATATGGTCCTTTCCGGTTGACTATATTGAACGACCGAGGGTTGCCATCATAAAAGCCAATCCGGATCTCAAAAAGGCGTTGGAGAAAAACTGAGCCTCTGAAGGAGGAAGCGATGGCCTCTGAAAAAGTTGATTTTCTGGCAACCGTATCTCTTTTTTCTCATCTAAAAGGCGAGGAGTTGCAGCGACTTGCGAACCATAGCCGCTATTGCTCTTTTAAATTCGGCGATGTGATCATCCGCGAAGGAGAACGAGACGATCGCCTATTTATCCTTATCAGCGGCAAAGTAAATGTTTTCAAAAAGTACGGCACTAAAAGGGAAAAACTTCTGCGGACCATGGAACCTCCCGCCTATTTTGGAGAAATTGCTCTCATCGATGAATTGGTCAGGTCGGCAACGGTAGTGGCCATGCGCAACACCAAGACCCTGTGCCTGGACAAATTGAACCTCAACCGGGAAATTGAAAGAAGCCCGATCATTGCCAAAAAATTGTTGCAGATGCTCAACCGTCGGCTTTTAGCCCTTGAAAAAACCCTGGTCGAAAGTACCGGCGGCGTTATCCCCATCTGTGCCAGTTGTAAAAAAATTACCAGTGAAAAAGGCAAATGGATGACCATTGAGCAATACATAATGGATTATACGGAATACAAATTAACCCATAGCATTTGTCCCGAGTGCAGCAATGCGCTTTTGTCGCAAATACCCAAAAAAAAATAAAGGAGTTTTTCTGGATGATCGTCAGAAATTTAGAGGACAAGGAGGTCTTGGACACAACCTATATTGCCCATGGGGGAGCAATCGCGCAGATGGTGCTGGATCGCCGGGTATTAAAGGAAATCGGTTTCCTGGCCTGCGCTACCCTTGAAAAAGGCAGAGAAATCGAGACCCATGTGGATCCCATGGAAGAAATTTACTATATCATGAGTGGTGAAGGAGAAATGACAGTCGGAGACGATACCCGGCATGTGGTCCGGGGCGATGCCATCTGGATTCCCGCCGGATTTGCACACAGCCTGCTGAACACCGGCCAGAATAATTGCTTTATTTTGGTGGTGGCATCGCCGGCCTGGTAAATCGCCCACCAATAATTTTTCCGCCCCCGCTCATCTTTTTTGCTCTGCTGGGAATCGGGTTTCTTCTGGATTATCTGTTTCCGTTAAAATTGTATGGCGGGCCGGCGCTGCCGCGCATCATCGGGGGTGGAATTCTTTTCCTGATATCCAGTTTGCTTGCCTAACCGCCTTTTAGTTGCCCTTATTTAGTCGGTCTGCGGTAAGAACAACTTGACAAAAATGTCACGTTGTGGCATCAAATATTTTGAACACTTCAGCGCAGCTTCATGCTGCCGATTTCTTCCTAACACCAGAATACGGACCGCATGGACACGACCATGGGGCAAGTCAACACCCTTATCAACGCAGGTTTACGTTCTGTCATCATTCCAATGTCGATACACCAGGGTTTCTACCCGCAAAGGAATAAAGCAGTTGCGCTTGATTCAGCGCCCGGATTTCAAACCATGTCATTGACAGAGCAAATCAACAAAAGCGGTTTCACATAAACGTGAGGGATCGAGCCATGAACCTCAGGCTGGTGGCGTACCATTTAACTGAAAAGGAGACAGCATATGAAAAGAATAACGATTTTGTGTACGGTCATGGTTCTGGTGGCCTTTGGCGGGATGGTGTTTGCCGAGGAACCGGCTCCGGACAAGGAAGTCTGGAATAACCCTGAAAATATCAGCGGGACCGTCTGGCTTGCCACCGATTATGTCTTTCGCGGCATTTCCAACACGGACAATAAGCCCACTGTCCAGGGCAGTTTGGACTACGCCTTCAAAGGATTCTATGGCGGTATCTGGGGCTCCAATACCGATTTTTCCGATGCCCACATAGAATTTGATTACTATGGCGGCTATTCAGGCGCAATCGGAAACTTTGGTTATGACCTGATGGCCATTTACTACAGTTATCCCAACGCGGGCGCCAATCCAACATTGAACTACTTCGAAGCCCATCTGGGAGTCACCTATAAATTTGCCAATGTATTTCTAGAGCCCACCATCGGTGCCGGCTACAATTTTTCACCCGATTATTCAGGGGAAGACGGTCTGGGAAATTACGTCCACGGAACTTTAGACCTCGCCCTGCCTTTTGAATTCACCCTGGGCGGTGAGATTGGATACCAGGATGTTGAAGGAGATGATACCACGGGTCATAACATGGGCATGAACGGCCACGACGGATATGATTATTGGCACTATCGCGTCAGCCTGACAAAAGACATTCCGAAATGGTTCACTCTCGATTTGAGCTACCACAGCACGGACAGTGACGCCCAGGATTTTTTTGGCGACATCGCCGATCCGCGTCTTGTGTTCACACTATCACGGACTTTCTAGATTTAATTAAAAGCTGCCAACCCAGTCAATCGAACAGCAAGCCCGGGAAGCTGCACTTTTGATAATTTCAATCCGAGTCAAAAGTGCAGCCCCGCCTTCTAACATTCCCCGGAAATTTTTGTAGACCTGCTTACGATATTCCGCTACTATTTCGATTGCCGTTTATAGCGGTTTATTATTTAAAACATAAAAACCAAATAGCATTTGGCGAAGTACCAACGAGAGGAGCTAATTATGGAAACAATCGTTCGTGTAAATGCCGGAGAACTTAAATCATTTGATGAGAATAAATTCAACCCCAAACCCGTATACCAGAGTGACGGAATGAAGGTCGTGCTCGCTTACTTCAAGCAGGGCCAGTTTATCCCGGTGCATTCTCCGCAGGTCGAGGTGGTTTTGTGCATTCTTGAAGGTGCGGCCGAGATTGTTGCCGGCGATGAAAAGGTGATTGCTAAAAAAGATGATCTGATCATTGTTCCTAAAGGCGTTAAAAGAGGGGTTCGGGCTTTATCTGAACTGACAGTTTTACACGTGGTTCAGCCGCCTCCCGGGGAGGAGGACCACAAGGAGGTGCACCAGAGAATTGCCGAGGGCAAATTTGAATAGAGGAGAACTCATGCACAACACACCGGAGGACCTGGGCTTCAAAGAATTGCCCGTGGGTGAAGTAGTTGAAAATACAACTGCAGCCCAAATTCCTGCAAGTAAACTCTACCCGGGCGAATTTGTATCGCTGCAACCGGTTGACCCGGAAAAGGACGTGTTCGAATTGTATAAAAACAGCCATGGCAGCGCGGCAAATACACGCATCTGGACTTATATGCCCTATGGTCCTTTTGAGGCAGAGGCGGACATGAGAGACTGGATGAAAGGGTGTCAGTCATCCAGCGACCCTCTGTTTTTTACGGTATTCTCAAATGAGCTCAACCAGCGGGTCGGCATGGTGAGTTTTTTAAATATTGCAGCTTCAATGCGCACTCTGGAACTGGGCAACATATGGTATTCACCGCTTGTTCATAACACCAGGGTCAATACGGAAGCAATTTATCTCATGTTATCCGAAGCCTTTGACAACCTTGGCTACCGGAGGGTTGAATGGAAGTGTGATTCTTTAAACGCCCGGTCCCGCGCGGCTGCCGTACGACTTGGTTTTGGTTTCGAAGGCATTTTCAAACAGCACTTTATCATCAAAGGCAGAAATCGCGATACCTCATGGTATGCGATGTTAGACTGCAATTGGCCGGCAATTAAAATTAATATCCAAAAATGGCTGCAGGCAGACAAAAGCTATCTGTCTCTGGCGAAACTAAATGAACCCCTGCTTCGTGCTACCGACAAAAGGGATGATAACATTTCGGAGGGGCATTATTAACTTTTCACAATTAATCCACCGGACAACATCATAAGACAAAAGGTGCAACCGGATATAGGTCATTACAGAATTTATTAAATTCTTTTAATACCCCGACCGCTTGCGGCGGGGTGGTTAATTAAAACAACCAGGGATGGATACAGCATGAGCGCAGAAAAAATTCGCAACTGGGACGGCACCCAGTCATGGACGCCCGAGGCCATACATCATCCGCAAAATGAGGAACAGATTGTCGAACTGATTCGCAGGGCCCGCGATACTAAAAAGCGGGTCAAAGTTGTCGGCGAAGCCCTTTCGTGGTCGGACATTATCGATGTACCGACAACTGCGATGCGATTTGACAAGATGGCTTCCATCCTGGAAGTGGATCAGGACAGGCGCCGCATCTGCCTGCAACCAGGTGCCCGCCTGAATTACGTCAACGAAGTCCTGGCCCAGCATGGGCTCGCCTTTGATAATTTCGGATCCATCATTCTGCAAACAGCAGCCGGATACACTGCCACGGGCACTCACGGAACCGGTGGGCGGACGCCGATTCTGTCCACCCGCATCGAAAAAATCAGATTGATTGACGGCCTTGGTAAAATTCGAGAATTGAACGCTGACCATGAGCCGGATCTATTTTCAGCCGCCCGCGTCAATCTCGGATGCCTGGGGGTGGTCAGCGAAATCACCTTTAGCTGCATCGATGCCTTTGACATCGAAGAACGACTGGAGTTGGTCGATTTTGATACGGCCCTGGCCGACCTCGACAACACCGTCAACACTAACGAATACTGCAAGCTGTGGTGGCTTGCGTACACCGATAAAATCCAGGTCTACACCTTCAACAGAACGACCCGGTCCCGGGGCGGATTCGGTTTCACCGGCTTCATGGATCGTAGCGGTCTTTCCGGCATCCTGTTTACGGGACTCATGGGCCTGGGCCGCGCCGTACCGCCGGTAATCCCCCTCTTAAACAATACCGTTCAGAAACTTCATTTCCACCCCCGCAGGCGCGTTGACCGAAGCGACCGGGTGATTAAGGTCAGCAGCGGAATTCCAATTCACCAGGAAGCCGAATACGCCATTCCCATCGAACATGCGGCCGAAGCCATCGACAGGACCAGAATGATGGTTTTAAAAGCGGATTATCGGGTGAATTTTCCAATGGAGGTGCGCTTTGTCGCTGCCGATGACATTCCCATGAGCCCGGCCAGCGGAAGGGACAGCTGCTATATCGGGGCTTACGTTGCCGGCCTGAAATGGGCCTCGGCCTATTTCGCGGAATTCGAAGAACTGATGCGTGATTATCAGGGACGTCCCCACTGGGCCAAAAGCTTTACCCGGTCCTGGGAAGAGCTTCGCAATCTTTATCCGGCCTACGATAGCTTTAATCAGCTGCGCCAATCCTGCGATCCGCAGGGCCTGTTCAGGAACCGTTTTGTCGATCGTGTGTTTCCGGACCGTTAAACGAATTGTAATTATCGGATGACTGTTTTATACCGATTTTCAAAAATAAATACCTAAATACCGCAGGCGGGTATAAAGCGTTGTCAATCGAAAAAAGGAGTCTGAAGTGATGTATATTAACGGTCAATGGATCCAGGCCGAAAATAATGCTGTTTTTGATGTCTTTAATCCGGCCACCGGTGAAAAAATCGCCGCCGTTGCCAATGGTGATCAAAAAGATGCCGCCCGGGCCATCGAATCGGCGGCCAGGGCTTTTAAATCCTGGTCTTCTCTCACGGCTTACCAGCGCTCGGGTTATCTGTATGACGCCTACCACATTATGATGGACCGCAAGGAAGATCTGGCCCGGGTCATGACCCAGGAACAGGGCAAGCCGCTGAAAGCTGCCAGAAACGAAGTCCAGTACGGTGCTGATTTTTTGCTCTGGTATGCTGAAGAATCCAAACGGGTTTACGGAGAGACAATCCCGGCACCACGACCCGACCAGCGCTTTATCGTTTTACACCAGCCGATGGGAGTAGTGGGCGCCATCACCCCCTGGAATTATCCTGTTTCGATGATCACCCGTAAAGTTGCGCCGGCCCTTGCGGCCGGCTGCACCATCGTGCTCAAACCGGCCGAGGACACCCCCCTGTGCGCCATTGAAGTCTTCAGGGTTCTGCATGATGCCGGTATCCCGGAAGGTGTGGCCAATCTTGTTACGGCCCTGGATCTGGGTGCCACTTTGATCTGCGGCGGCCGACGCCTGACCGAAGATAACCTTGGCCGGGGCTTTTTTTATGCCCCCACCATATTAAACAATGTATCACCGGAAATGAAGATCTACCGGGAGGAAACCTTCGGCCCCGTGGCTGCGATCATCCCTTTTGATACCGAAGAAAACGTTCTGGAAATGGCCAACGATACCCATTACGGCCTGGCCGCCTATATATACACCCGGGATATCTCCCGGGCCATGCGGGTTTTTGAAAGGCTGCGGTTTGGTATTGTCGGCATCAATGATATCAACCCCACCGCCGCCGCAGCGCCGTTTGGAGGCATGAAAGAAAGCGGTCTGGGCCGGGAAGGCGGACGGGAAGGAATCGCTGAGTACCTGGAGACCAAATTGGGCGGATTCTCGGTTTAGCTTATGAAAATGCAACTTGAAAGATGGCTGCGACAGGAGCCTGTAACTCGCGGGCTCTACGACCCTCGTTTTGAGCATGATGCCTGTGGGGTGGGCATGGTGTGCCACCTCAAAGGAAAAAAATCGCACCGGATTATTGCCGACGGCCTCAAGATCCTGGTCAACCTTACCCACCGTGGAGCCTGCGGCTGCGATGAAACCACCGGCGACGGCGCGGGCATTCTCATGCAGATGCCCCACCGGTTTTTGAACAAAGCCTGTGCTGCCGCCTCCATCCGTCTACCCGCTGAAAATCAATACGCCTGCGGTCTGGTGTTCCTGCCCTCCGATCAGGAGCAGCGCCGGATCTACATGGATCATTTTGAAGGTGTCGTCCGTGAGGAAGGACAACAGTTTCTCGGCTGGCGCAAGGTGCCGGTGGAAAGTGAAGCCCTGGGCGAACTCGCGCGGCAATTGGAGCCCGCTATATATCAGATATTCATCGGACGTGGCCCTGATGTCAATCAATCCGACCATTTTGAGCGCAAGCTGTTCGTCATCCGCAAGGTCGTTGAAAGGTTGGCCCGGGATACTGGATTATCCCAGGCTTCCTACTTTCATATTCCCAGCCTGTCAGCCCGGACCCTGGTGTACAAGGGGATGCTGCTGGCCGGCCAGATCGAAGCTTTTTATCCCGACCTGGCGGATCCGGATATGACCAGTGCTCTGGCACTGGTTCACCAGCGCTACAGCACCAACACCTTTCCCACCTGGGATCTGGCCCACCCCTTCCGCTATTTATGCCACAATGGCGAGATTAACACGTTGCGCGGCAATATCAACTGGATGAACGCACGGCAGAATCTTTTCCGTTCACAATTGTTTGGGGCGGACATGGCCAAGCTGTTTCCCATTGTCACCCCCGGCGCCAGTGACTCGGCCATATTTGACAATGCCGTCGAACTGCTTTACCACAGCGGCCGTTCGCTGCCCCATGCGATTATGATGATGATCCCGGAGGCCTGGCAAAAACACGCAACCATGAGCGATCAAAAAAAGGCCTTTTACGAATATCATGCCTGCCTGATGGAACCCTGGGATGGGCCGGCCTCCATAGCGTTTAGCGACGGCAACTGCGTCGGTGCGGTCCTGGACCGTAACGGGCTGCGGCCTTCCCGGTACACCGTCACCCGGGACGATCTTGTCATCATGGCCTCGGAAACCGGCGTGCTGGACGTGGAACCGCACAACGTGCGTTCTAAAGGCCGCCTGCAACCGGGACGCATGTTTCTGATCGATATTGAAAAGGGGCGGATTGTTGACGACGATGAGATCAAAGCCGAGATATCCGCCGCCAAACCCTACCGGCAGTGGTTGCAGCAAAACCTGGTTACCCTTGACAGGCTGCCGAATCCGGCAGAAAACGGCAACCAGGATCCGCTGCCTCTCCATATCCGCCAAAAAGCGTTCGGTTTCAGCATGGAGGATCTGAAGATAATTCTGGCGCCCATGGCCCGGGAAGGCAAGGAGCCGATCGGCTCCATGGGCGATGATATACCGCCGGCAATTCTTTCCAGCCGCTCCCGTTTGCTCTTTGACTATTTCAAACAGCTTTTCGCCCAGGTCACCAACCCGCCCCTGGATGCTATCCGGGAAGAGCTGGTGACATCGCTTGTGATTACCATCGGCGCCGAGCAGAACCTGTTTGACGAAACCCCCGGGCACTGCCGCCGGCTCCGGCTGGATCAACCGATTATTGACAACAGCCAGCTGGCGCAAATCCGGAGCATTAACACCGGTGGCCTGAACTCGGCCACCCTGCCGGCCCTCTACCCGGTTGATGCCGGCGGCAAGGGCCTTGAAGAATCCATGGAAAAACTCTGCCGCCGGGCATCGGAGGTTGTAGCCGCGGGGGCCAGCATTCTGATTCTGACCGATCGGGGAATGAACCGGAACCTTGCCCCGATCCCCTCCCTGCTTGCCGTGGCCGGCGTTCATCACCATCTGATCCGGGAAGGCCTGCGTACCCGCTGCGGCATAGTTGTTGAATCCGGCGATGCCCGGGAGGTTCACCATTTTTGCTGCCTCATCGGCTTTGGAGCCGGGGCCGTAAACCCCTATATGGTGTTTGAAACCATAGAAGAGCTTGTCACCGGGGGCGAGCTGAAGGGGGTCACAGGGCAAATCGCCGTCGTCAATTACTGCCAAGCCGTCAGTAAAGGGATTTTAAAAGTAATATCCAAGATGGGCATATCCACCCTTCAAAGTTACCGGGGCGCCCAGATTTTTGAGTGCGTGGGATTGCATGAAACTGTGGTCGGAAAGTATTTCAGCGGCACGCCATCGCGAATCAGCGGAGGCGACATCGGCCTGATTGCCAAAGAGGTTCAGATGAGGCATCAGCAGGCCTTTCCCGCCAGGGAGATCGCAGCCGGCATGGGTTTGGAGCCGGGCGGCAAATATAAATGGCGGCGCAGCGGTGAAGCCCATCAATACAATCCGCTCAGCATCGCCAAACTTCAACAGGCGGTTCGTTATCAGGATGCCGGAGCCTGGCAGGAGTTTTCCGGGGTTGTCAACGAACAAAACCGGCAGGAAGGCCTGATCCGGGGCCTGTTTGTTTTTAAAGCCCCCCAAACGTCCATCCGCCTCGATGAGGTTGAGCCGGTCGAGGAGATTTTTAAACGGTTTAAAACCGGTGCCATGTCATACGGATCCATCAGCCAGGAAGCCCATGAAACCCTGGCCATCGCCATGAACCGGATCGGCGCTAAAAGCAACAGCGGTGAGGGCGGCGAAGACCCGGATCGGTACCACCCTGATGAAAACGGTAATTGGCGCAACAGTGCCATCAAGCAGGTTGCTTCCGGCAGATTTGGTGTTACCAGCACATATCTGGCCAACGCAACCGACCTGCAGATCAAAATGGCCCAGGGTGCCAAACCCGGTGAAGGCGGACAGCTGCCGGCATTTAAGGTATATCCCTGGATTGCCGCAACCCGGCACTCTACCCCCTATGTCGGCTTGATATCGCCACCACCCCATCACGATATCTACTCCATTGAAGATCTGGCCCAGCTGATACATGATTTAAAAAATGCCAACCCCCGGGCCCGGGTCAACGTCAAGCTGGTATCCGAGGTGGGGGTTGGAACCGTGGCAGCCGGTGTCGCCAAAGGCAAGGCTGATCTGATACTCATCAGCGGGGAGTCCGGCGGCACCGGCGCCTCCCCCCAGACCTCTATCCGACATACCGGACTGCCGTGGGAGCTGGGCCTGGCGGAAACCCAGCAAACCCTTGTTCTTAACGGACTGCGCAGTCGCGTGGTGCTTGAATGCGACGGCCAGCTGAAAACGGCCCGCGACGTGGCCATTGCCTGCCTGTTGGGCGCTGAAGAATTCGGATTCGGGACCATCTCTCTGGTTGCCCTGGGATGCGTTATGATGCGGGTCTGTCACCTGAATACCTGCCCGGTGGGAATTGCGACCCAGGATCCGGAACTGCGCAAAAAGTTTGCCGGCAAGCCTGAACACCTGATAAATCTGATGCGATTTATAGCCGAAGACCTGCGAAAAATAATGGCCGACCTCGGATTTCGCACCATCAGCGAGATGGTGGGCAAGGTGGATATGCTCGATGTGAGTCCCGCTATCGATCACTGGAAAGCCGCAGGACTCGATTTCTCAAAAATTTTATACAAACCGGAGATTCCCGACCTTATTGCCGGTACCTGCTTCCTGAAGGATCAGGACCACGGCCTGGCAGATGCCCTCGATCATCAACTGATCGAAACCTGCCGGCCGGCCCTTGAGCGCAAAGAACCGGTTGAATTTAGCCTGCCGATACGAAACGTTCAGCGCACCGTCGGCACCATGCTCAGTTACGAAATCTCAAACCGCTATGGTCTGCAAGGGCTTCCGGCCGATACCATCATAATTCATGCTGCCGGATCCGCGGGCCAGAGTTTCTGCGCCTTCGGTGCGCCAGGCCTGACAGTGCATATCCACGGGGATGCCAATGACTATTTCGGCAAAGGCCTGTCGGGGGCCAGATTAACCATTCGTCCGCCCGAGGGCAGCAGATTTAAGGCTGAAGAAAATATCATTATCGGCAACGTCGCCCTATACGGGGCCACCGCTGGGGAAGCGTTTATCCGGGGAATCGCCGGGGAGCGGTTCGGTGTCCGCAACAGCGGCGCCAGGGCCGTGGTGGAAGGTGTCGGCGACCACGGCTGTGAATACATGACCGGTGGCCGGGTTGCCGTATTGGGACCAACGGGTCGCAACTTTGGCGCCGGCATGAGCGGGGGGGTGGCCTATGTATTGGACAAAACCGGCGACTTTGCCAGTTACTGCTGCAATACGGAAATGGTTGATCTTGAAAAAGTCGATTCACCGGATGACATAACCGAATTACAGGCGATGATCGTCGATCATTACCGCCACACTGCCAGTACGGCGGCGGCGCATATCCTGGACAACTGGGAGGCCATGCTCGATAAATTTGTAAAAGTCATGCCGGTGGAATATAAAAGGGCGCTCGAACATCTTTCACAAAATATTGACCGTAACAATTTAAAGGCTTTAACTGAATAACAATATTAAACCTTTTGTTATTCGTTATATGTTATTCGTTAATAGTATAAAAGGAATGGAATCTAATTTTAAAATTGTCAATAAACAGGGCTCTACCAAAATATTAAATAACCAATAACTTCAAAACACCATGGGCAAACCAACCGGATTCAAAGAATACGACCGTGAGCTTGCCGGCAAACGGCCGGTAAAAGAGCGCATCAAGGATTTTAAAGAGGTCTATCAGTCCTTTCCGAAGGAAAAACTCAAAGAGCAGGCTGCCCGCTGCATGGACTGCGGGGTACCGACCTGTCACGCCGGCTGTCCCCTGGGCAACATAATACCGGACTGGAACGATTTCGTCTATCAGGATCAGTGGCAGGATGCCCTGGTCCAGCTTTTGCTGACCAACAACTTTCCGGAGTTTACCGGCCGTCTCTGTCCGGCTCCCTGCGAAGAAGCCTGCGTGCTGGCCATCAATGAACCGGCTGTCACCATCGAGCAGATTGAAAAAGAGATAATTGAACACGCCTTCGACCGGGGCTGGATTAAGCCCGAGCCACCGCACCAGCGCACAGACAAGTCTGTGGCCGTGATTGGATCGGGACCGGCCGGCCTGGCCTGTGCCCAGCAGTTGAATCGCGCCGGCCATGCGGTAACCGTTTTCGAGAGGGCCGACCGTATCGGGGGCTTGCTGCGCTATGGAATTCCGGATTTTAAGCTTGAAAAACGGGTGCTGGACCGGCGTCTGGAAATTATGCAACAGGAAGGCATTCGCTTTGAAGCCGGTATCAACGTCGGCGTCGATATAACGTCTGAAGATCTCAGCCGATTTGATGCGACCGTGATTTGCACCGGGGCAACCATTCCCCGGGATCTCCCGATCCCCGGTCGCGAGCTTAACGGAATTCATTTCGCGATGGACTTTTTGACCCGCCAGAACCGATTGACGGCCGGTGATGACCTGACAGCCTTCGGCCTGAATCCGATTAACGCGCGGGATAAGCATGTAGCGGTCATCGGCGGCGGTGACACCGGCAGCGATTGTATCGGAACCAGCATTCGACAGAAGGCCAGATCCGTTACCAATTTTGAGCTGTTTCCCAAACCCACCGGAAACCGACCGGACAATCAACCCTGGCCATTCTGGCCCCTGAAGCTGCGTACCAGCACCTCCCATGAAGAGGGCTGCCGGCGCGAGTGGGGGATACTGACCAAGGAGTTTATCGGCGCCGGCGGCCGGGTGGTCAAATTGATAACCGTGGATGTTGAATTTGTCATCAGTGGCCAGGGACGCACCGAAATGCGTGAAATGGAGGACACGACACGTGAATGGCCGGCCGACCTGGTGTTGCTCGCTTTAGGTTTTACGGGGCCTGAATCCAATACGGTTGTGAGCGGCTACGGCCTTGAACTGGACGCCCGGGGCAACATTCAGACTGATAACAATCACATGACGGGTATACCGGGCGTATTTGCCGCCGGCGACAGCCATCGCGGACAATCCCTGATCGTCTGGGCCATCTCCGAGGGACGGGAAGCAGCCCGCTGGGTCGATGTTTATTTAATGGGGACATCCGAATTGCCGTCCAAAGGCGGGGGCGATCTGCCGCGGGTATAAAGGTTTACCCGCCTCTGGCGGGTTCAAATGCAAAAGGGGCACCTCCCGGTGCCCCCTTTTATCATTTAAACCCGCTTAAAGGAAATCACTGGGCAGAGCCGCTGTCACCGTCCTGATTGGTATTCTGGATCTGAGACTGGGTCTGGGTCTGAGAATGGTTTGGCTCCTGGGTTTGCAACTGGGTCTGAATTTTAGATTGGGTTGCAGTCCGGGTCTGGGATTGGGTTTGCACCTGATTTTGAAGCTGGGACTGAGTATGAACTTGCTCCTGATGCTGATGCTGTTCCTGATTCTGCCCCTGTGACTGGACCCCGCTGCCCGAACCACCGCCAATGCCGTTGCCGCCCTGGCCGCCGTTCCCGCCCGAAGCGCCCTGACCCCCACCGTTGCCGCCCTGACCGCCACCACCGTTACCACCGCCGTCACCTGCACCAGCACCGGCACCACCACCGGCACCACCACCGACTCCACCACCGGCTCCACCACCGGCTCCAGCGCCGGCTCCAGCGCCGCCACCGCCTTTGGCCAGAATCATGTCGCCTTCAAACAGGGAATTCCCGGCATCGGTGAACGACGGTGCTTGATTCCAGCTGCCGTCGTCCGGCAGCTGATTCGACGGGACCGCGCTCCAGGCCGGGAAGGTAATGAACACCATCCCCAGAATACATACCAGTTGATTTAAAAGTTTTCTTTTCATTTTCTCCTCCTCTATCCATTTTGGTTAACGAAAAAATCCGACAATCTGCGCCCGGCCGGGAAAAGTTGCTGAATCAAATCCCCAACTCATCAGCCTGGCGCGAAACTCCGAACGATTTAACTTTTAAACGCATGGGAAGTGAAATGGTTACACTTTTTTTACAATTTTTTGAAATTTTTAAAAAAGGAGGAAGGAAATAGTGTGGTTTATTTAAGAAAAGATACTTTCAGGTCCAAAAATATGAATGGATGTATACTTTTTTATGCCAAAACAGATAACGGCCGTTTACCCCAACCGTTCATGCTACAGCAGGTTTTTTTTATTGGCTGCCGCCGGAACCGCCGCCACCCGGCCCGGGTCCGCCGGAACCACCGCCGCCGGGGCCGGAACCACCGGATCCGCCACTCCCGCCAGGACCGCCGGAGCCGCCGCCGGCACTACCACCACCGGAAGCGCCACTGCCGGGGCCTGAACCACCGGAAGCGCCGCCGGAATGGCCTGAGCCTGATGCGCCATGTGCCTCGCCGCCGCGGCCCTCCTGAAACCCCCTGCCCGCCTGAATGGCCGCGGAATAGCTATGGGCCAGATTTTGCGGCTGAGACTGCCGGGCCTGAATCATGAATGCGCTTCGCATGGCAAGCATATCCTGATGGCTGAATCCTTTGTTCAGGGCATTGGCCAGCATGTCGGTGACCGCCTGCGAAGACACTCCCAGACGCGAGACATCCCGGGCGGTATTAAAACACTCCAGGGCCAGGCTGTAAGCCTTGTCTGATTTCATTGATTGCGATTGCTGCTGGAGCATTTTAGTGATCCTGTCCCCATCCTCCCTTGAAAAACCGGCGGCAAGGGCGGCCGACAGCGCCTGCCCGAGGTTTGCCGTCTGCGATTTATTCCTGGAGAGCCGACCCGCACGCTGGTAGGCAAAGGCATTGCGAGATTGGACCGTTTCCATGGCCCCCACGATCAGCGAAGGGGCCACGTTTTTGGCCATGCCCTCGAAAGCCTTGTTCATCAGCGGCTGAACCGGCATGCCGCTGTTTTTAGCCTCGATCATCAGGGCGTGGACCATCTGGATCTGTTGCGCTCCAAATTGGTTTTGCAGCATGGCCCGGGTGAGCTTGACCACGTAGTCCTGCTGCAGACCGTTTTCGATCGCCTGGCGGGCGCCGGCCTTGACCACCTGTGGTGTATCCGGCGGCAGGCTGTCATCGATCTCATCACCAAAGGCAGCAGTTGCAAACAGCACGACAAAAAGCGCTATCGCTCCGGCAGAAAGCCAGGTGCTGTTTTTTCTTTCACGAAGTAAGAATCTTAAATTTTTCATAGCTTGCAGAATCCCTGTTTCGTCATTCCGGGCTTGACCCGGAATCCAGTGCTGTTTCCAGGCGTTACGTTTCTGGATGCCCCCGCATCGCGATGCGGGGCAGGCTCCTCAAGTCCGGCATGACAGACAAAAATTAGCCGACCGTTATATATTTGGCCGCAATCCCGGCCAAAAAAAATTCAATACTGAAAGATTATTTTTTTTGCCGTCCTCTCAACGGCAAAAGAAATTAATTTCCCTCTGCATTATAGCAAGCTCGAGCGAAGCGGGTGGTGAATTTTATGCAGAATCAACTCAATTACTCCCCCGGAACATACACACAATTACGGGAGCCGAAATCATCATTTTCGTACAGCTCACATTTCGGCAGGTACACGGCACCGTCCACGATGTAAAAATACCGGAATTCGGAATTGGGTACAACGGTAACCGCCCAGCGGAAGCCTTTCAGCCGGCTGGCCCGGTGAGGGTTGTAGGCGTCCAGGGAGGATACAAATTCGACCCTCTCGGCACCCGGCGCCCTGAGATAAAATGTCACACGCTCCGATTGACTCTCGTGATAGTGGGTCACCGCACATCCCGCAAGAATTAGGGAAATAACAGTCAGTTGCAAAATCAGTCTTTTCACGTTTTCATGTTGACGGCCAAAATTGAGTTCTCGCCGCCGAAATCATCCTTTTCGCGAATGGGTATCGTAGGGTCCGGTATCCTCCGGCCCCCCTCCAGTATATAGCACAACCGGTGTTCGCCGGCCGGTACGTCGAGAACTGCCTCCCAGTAACCACTGGTGCCGGTTTTTTTCATGGGAACGGCTTGCCAGCCTAAAAAACTGCCGGTGATCTCCACCCGGCTCGCATTCGGCTGATAGAGGACAAAACGGTGGGAGGTCAACATCATCTGCTCCCGCTGCGGCGTCACGAAGAACATGACCAGCAGGGCAGCCACAAGACCGGTGGCAAAAATGCCGGCCGGGCGCCAGAACGGAATGGAAAACCGATGTTTCTCTCGCAATGTAACGGCCGGAACACGATCGGTCACCTCGCTGCGAATCTGCTTTTCCTGATGGAGCAGATCAAGGGTTTCATCCTTGAAGGCCACTTGTTCATGCACGGTTTCGACAAACTCGATCTTCTCGTCCAGATCCAGCTCGTCGTCAATATAGCTGCTTATCAGATAATCCTTCATATATCACCTGTATTCATTATTTTTTTGAGCTTCACCCGGGCGCGGTGAACCCGAACTTTGACGTTGGCCTCACTGGTACCGGCGATCCGGGCGATCTCCCGGTAGGGCATATCGCTGCTAACCACCAGCGAAAGGATGTCCCGCTCTTCCGGCTCCAGCTTCTGCATGGCCGCCAGCACCTGCCGGTAGTCCTCGCGCACCAGCATTTCCGTTTCCGGGTTGTTCGCTGAAGGCTCCTGCTCATCCAACAGGGGGGCGTCACGGCCCTGTTTGCGGTAGCCGTCCATAACGGCATTGCGGGCGATGGTGTAAAGCAGGGCCGAATTTTGCCCCTCTTCCCCGTATTTTTCCAGATACCGCGTAAAGCTTTCCTGCAGGATGTCGCCGGAAAGGTAATAATTCCCCGTGCTCCTCATCAGGTATGCAAAAAGCCTGTCCCGGTGCTTTTTGTAGAATGCTCTGAAATCAGTCACTTTAATTATTAAACGCGCGAAGGGTTAAAAGGTTACAGCCTGATCTAACATATTTCAAATGGGAGTTACAGGAAAGGATGAACTCTTGGTCTGATCCTGGGGTTGGGTAGCTCAGCCTTCAATTACATAAACATACACTTCCCGGGGGCCGTGGGCGCCGTGGACCATGGTGGCTTCGACATCGGCGGTTTTGCTGGGGCCGGAGATAAAGGTCATGCAGTTGGTCAGGCCCTCGTTTTGTACTTCGGGGTCAAAGCTCAAAAGCGCGTACAATTCCTTGAGGTCCCAGATAATCTGGTCGAGGTAAATTACCCCGATGTGAATCGACGGGACCAGGGAAACCGACCGCCCCTGTCCCGCACGGGTCCGCATGACCAGGCTTGCTGTATCGGCCATGCAATAGTCAGCGGACGTAATTCCGATATAAGAATCCATGACGTTTTGCCGCAGCTGCTCTCTTTCTTTTTGGGAGGAAATTCCTTCTGGATCAGTATTGTCAAATTCGGCAACGTGCACCGTTACATTTTGATCTGCCAGTGCATCCGCTATATTTAAGCGCTCGATCAACGGATGCTTCCAGGTCACGATACTTTTTTGGTCGCCCCATTCCGGATCTTTATTGCGCACAAGTTCGACAATGGCAGCCGTCACGGATTCCTCATCCTTTAAGACGGCGACACTCAAATTAATCGGTGCGGCCATCTCCATGAACCGGTCGAGCAGCTGTTGCCTTTCAGTCTGAGAACGGTTTTTGATGCGGTCTAAAATGGCCTGGGTTTCTTCTGTGAATCTGCTGGTGCATAAATTGTTTTCACCCGGCAGATCATTGGGCGATTTACCCAAGGCCGATCTGATGTTGCCGATAAAGGCCAGCTGTCCTGAATTTTCCATTGCTGTTAAATTACCCTTTGAATATATTCCCCACTCGCAGATTTCTGAATTCGTGTTTGAAGCTGTTTCAAAATTTCGGATCAGGTTCGAGGGCAAGGCGCACCGCAGATTGAAAGCGCAGCGTACACGATAGTACCTGAGCATTTCAATCTGTGGGGCAACGCCGCCATCGGGCCTTAGACGAAGTTTTCAAACAGCTTCTAAAGGCCTTTTTTCCAACGCCTCATAAAACTCTCGCCGTCAAGCGGTTTTATGTCCCGGCTCTGGGTCCACCCATTAAAAGGTGGCGGCAACCGGCGTATCATGTTGTCATTTTGCGGGAAAAACTTCTGTCCGAAAGAGCCCATCCGCAAGAATAAATCATAAACCGGCCGGCTGCGAATTATCCAGGACCATATTTTAAAACCTGCCTTTTCGGAGAGGCTGGCACGGTCAACCCCCCAGGCAGGATCGCCATCGGCCAGTTTAGAGCGCAAGGCCAGCAGCATGCGCGGCAGATCAATATTGACCGGGCAGGCATCCTGGCAGGCCCCGCACAGGGTTTCGCCCTGGCAAAGATGCCTGGCCTCGTTGATGCCGACCAGAAGGGGCAGAACAACGGCCCCCACAGGTCCGGAGTATGGATGCCCGTAGGAATGCCCGCCGATTTTCCCGTAGACCGGGCAAACATTCAGGCAGGCGGCACAGCGGATGCAGTAAAGCATTTCCCGAAATTCCGGATCGGCCAGGATGCGGCTGCGGCCGTTGTCCAGGATGACCAGATGAAATTCATCCGGACCGTCAACCTGGTTCGCATATCGGGGCCCGCCGATGTAGCTGGCGTAAGTACCCATATTCTGCGCCGCCGCTCCACGGCACAACAGTCTTAACAGAACATCATGATCTTCCAACCGGGCAGCCACCCGCTCCATCCCCATGATGGCCACATGAACCCTGGGCATGGTGGTGGACATGCGGATGTTGCCTTCGTTGGATACAGTGAGAATGTGGCCGGTTTCCGCGCAGGCGATATTGCAGCCCGAAAACCCCATATCGGCTGCCAGGAATTTTTCCCGCAATGCTTTGCGGGCGGCCCGGGTCAGGCTCGGCGGGTCATCGGTATAGGGTATCCCAATTTTGTCGCTGAACAGCCGGCCGATATCCTGTCTGTTCTTATGAATGGCCGGCGCGATGATGTGGGAAGGCCGCTCGCCCGCCAGCTGGATGATGTATTCTCCCAGGTCGGTTTCGGCTACTTCAATACCGTTTTCGAGCAAGGCTGCATTCAACCCGATTTCTTCGCTCACCATGGATTTGCCTTTGACCGCCAGCTTAACGTTGTGCTTGCGGGCAGTCGCCAGGCAGTATTCCAGGGCTGCCTGGGAATCTTCCGCAAAAAACACATGCCCGCCGTTTTTACGGACATTCGCGGCCAGGGTTTCCAGCAGGACGTCCAGGTTGGCAATGGCCTTTTCCCGGATCCCGTGGGCTTTCAGGCGCAGATCCGGTCCTTCCGGCAATTTCTGATACGCAAGTGCCGTGCCCCGGCCAAACCGGTTTTGCAAATCAGCCAGCGCACCCTGCAGCACCTGATTTTTCAAAGCTCTTTTGGCTTCAGCAATGTAGTCTCCGACAAAGATTTCGCTCATGAGTTCGTGTTCCGAGTTGCGCGTTTCGAGTTACGGGTTCCGAGTTACGGGTTGCGGGTTACACGTTTCGTGTTGCGAGTTACGGGTTACGAGTTGCGTGTCAGATGTTCTGCAGCTCAGACCCCGAAACGCGCAACCCGCAACGTGTAACTCGATGTTATCAACTTGCAAGAAGTTGGGCAATATGCATCGCCTTGATCGACGACCCTTTCCGGCTCAGCATTCCCTGAATATTCATCAGACAGCCCATGTCGCAACCGACAACGGTATCGGCACCGGAAGCGATAATGTTATTAACTTTGTCTTCCGCCATGGCTGCGGATATATCCCCATACTTAAATGAAAACGATCCGCCAAACCCGCAGCAGCGGTCCGAATCGTTCATTTCGACAAATTCGACACCGGCTATCTTGCGCAAAAGGCTGCGAGGCTGTTCTTTGACTCGCAGGTTGCGCAATAAATGACAGGAGTCGTGATAGGTAACGACTCCATTGTAATGCGCCCCGAGGTCATCCACCCCCAGGATGTCCACCAGGTATTCGGTCAGCTCGAAGGTTTTGGCTGCCACTTCCTGCGCACGCTGCAACCAGGCCGCATCGTCGGCAAACAATTGCGGGTAGTGATGGCGGACCATCGTCACACATGATCCGGAAGGACAAACAATGGTCTCCGCTGTTTGGAAAATTTCGATAAATCGCCTCGCGGCCACCCGGGCTTCCCCCTGATATCCCGAATTAAAGGCCGGCTGCCCGCAACAGGTTTGCCGGGTCGGACATGTCAGGCTGACACCCAGTTTGCGAAATATCCCCACCACGGCTTCTCCGACTTCCGGAAAAATTCCATCCACCAGGCACTGGATGAAAAGGGTCACTGTTTGGTTCGCATTCACTTTTGGATGGTAGCTCCTATTGGTTTCTGGCTTCTGGTCGCTTGCCGCTGGTATCTGGCCCTCGGCGGTGGCAAAAAGAAAACAGCCAAAGACTATAACGAACCTTTCAAAAAATCCAGGGTTAAAAAGTGACCGCGTGGGGTTCGGCTATATAGTTTAACTCTTTACTTTCACTAACTAGCTGATTGTGCTAAAGTAATCAAAATTCAAGCGGTAAAAAATAAACGATCTGAACCATCTGAACTGACCAAGGGATCTAAACCCAAAAAATGGCCATGAGTGAAAGACGAATTGCTCTTTTAGAGCTCATCGAAAACATCGAACGACTGGGACAGTTCCAGGATCGAATTGATTTTCCTTCCAGTGTCCATCAGATCTGGAAAGCCTTTTTAGTGGATGTCCAAAATTTGATTGACGTAGAAGTCTGCGCGCTGTTTCTCGTCGATGAGAAAACCAACGAATTTATCTTAAAATATACCGTTCCGGAAGATCACGCCCCGCTATGCAAAAAAGAAATTGATCTTCAAATTGAATGCGGTATTTTCTCATGGATCGTCAACCGCCGTCAGCCGGCACTGATTCCCGCCCTGGCCTTTGAAAAGGTTAAATCGATTGTTATGCTGCCCCTGTCCACGGTGAAGCGCACACTGGGGGTTGTCATGATTCTGACCCCCATCGAGGAAAGCTTTATTACCCAGGAAAACATGAAGCTTTTAACGATGCTGACCAAAGAATGCTCGTTGGTGATGGAAAATACACTGTTGTATGAACGCCTGAGAAGAAAACACCTGTCACTGGAAAAAGCGAATAAGGAAATTAAACTGCTGTCCCGCACCGATTCTCTCACCGGATGCTACAACCGCGGGCATCTGAATGAACTTCTGCCCCGGGAGATAAATAGGGCGGTACGCTACAAACACCCAATGGCGCTGGCGATGTGTGACATAGACCATTTCAAGAAAGTCAACGACACCTATGGCCATCAATGCGGCGATGAGGTACTTAAAATATTTGTGCAGAGCATCACAGATTTAATCCGCGCCGATACCGACTGGCTGGCAAGATACGGAGGGGAAGAGTTTTTACTCGTGCTGCCCGAGACCAAGCTTGAGAATGCCTATGGCCTGGCAGAAAGGCTTCGCAAGCATATCGCTCAAAAAATACTTGAAACCGCAGAAGACAAGGTGTCCATTACGGCCAGCTTCGGTGTGACCGGGTTTGATGCCTCAACCTCCGCCAACAACATAACAGCAGAAACCCTGATAAACACGGCGGACAAATACCTGTATGAAGCTAAGAAACAGGGCCGCAACAAAGTTGTCAACGGCCCTTTCCTCGATTGATCGAATATTGTCGATTGAATAATGAATATTCAATCGTCATTTCCGGCAGGACCGGATTAGGCTCTTCGCTCGTATTCCTCAAATCCTTCTTTAATCGCCTGACTGATGATTTCAATCTTGAAGGGTTTGGTGAGATGATTATCAAAACCGGCCTCTTTCAGCTTTTCGATGTCATACAAATCCGAGTGGCCGCTTAAAGCAATAACCACCGTTTTGGTATCGCTTTCTCTGATCATCTGGCAGAACTCAACCCCATCCATCTCAAGCATGATCAGGTCCGTGATAATTACCGGGAATTTTTCTCTTTTTAAAAGGGAAAAAGCTTCTTCAGCAGACTCGGCGACAGCAACCTCGTAACCCAGTCTAGAGAGAAGCTTTTGCATAAGTTCCCTGTGAAAATCTTCGTCATCGACAACTAAAATTTTCTTTTCCATCGTAGGCTCTCTATCCATAGTGATCGTTAAACAGATTTTTTTGGGCCGCCATCAAAGAAGCACCTGGAGGTGATAGAAAATTCGTACAAAGGAAACTAGCTGGCAAAGGGCAGTCACTTGTCAATTATCCACAGCGGTCACTATAAAAAAATGCGGCTTGGATGTCAATTCAATTATTGAATCAATATCATTTTAGACGGAATTTTTGAGGGTCCTTCTGCCAAATCAACTTGGAAATCAGGGCAAACCGAACTATTCCAGCAGATCCTCATTCAGCCGAATTAATAATTTTTCATCGACGGCGGCCTTGTTTATCAAATAATTTGCGGCCGATCCATAGGCTTTTTTCAGGTGTTTCAGGACCGCAATGATGGCATTTTGCGGTGCGGTAAAATAGGCGGAAATTCCATCGGGATCCACCCCCATGGCTCTTATCTGGTCATATATTCTTGCCAGCACAGCCGCAATATACAGGTTGGAAAGACCATGATCCCGGATAACCGTTTCTTCCGGTACATCCAGGGCGAGCAGAATCAGAGCTGCAGCAACACCGGCCCTGTCTTTGCCGCCGGTGCAATGAAACACCAGGGGGCGGTTTGATGGTTCGGCAAGGGTATTAAGAAATGCGGCCCACAGGGGAGCAAAATTTTCAATATTTTTGATGTAGCCTTTGATCATATATTCTTCGGTCATCCAATCGATATCACCGTTTTTGATACGATCAAAGGTGTCGGCCGGATCGCTTTCTCCATGCTGAATAGGTAAAAGCAGGGTTTTACCATGCTTGTCCGGCGGATATCGATCCGGCCGTTTTTTAATCTCGGCCGGAGTACGGAAATCACAAACCCGCCGGATTCCCATCTTCTGCAAAAAGAAAACGTCTCGATCGGTAAGCCGGCCCAGGTTGTCGGAGCGAAACACCTGGCCCCATTTAATCCGCCGCCCGTCTTTGGCCCGATAACCGCCGAGATCCCTGAAATTAACGCTGCCTTCCAGCTGCACCCGTCGCTCGCTGATACGCGTCTTGGTCCCGTCCGGGAAAACCACTTCGAAATAATAGCGAGTATCCGGGTCCAATCCGGAAATAATAGCCGCGGATTTGCCCGTTGGCGTGGCAACGGGCTTGCGGTGATCGATGGCATCTGGCTTCTCGCCTTTGAAAATTGTAACTGTTGCGTCTTGGTCTCTGATTGTCCAGGAAATTTTAACCGCATCCTTGCCGGTGCGGACAATCGCAACATCTTCCAGGCGCGTTTCATTAATCATGGTTGGCAGGTAACTTTTTGGATGACCGTTTCAGGTGAACAAATTTTTGAAAATAAACCATCGTTAACACAAAAATACATATAATACCCCATTTAACTCGTCAATTTGCAGCTTTATGTTTAAATTTGTTGCCATCGCCGCCATAATAAAGCGAACCATAACACATGAATGATAATGATTTCCAGGTGAGAAAAGCTTTATGAAGATAAATAATATTGATCGAAACGTTTTGTACCTGTTGGGCAAGAAATGGCTGAAAGCAGGAACCTCGGGCCCCTTTGACACCGGATGGATTTTTGATGAATTTTCCGACATCCCGGAAAAAAATATGCAGGAAGCCCTGCGGTCGATAAAAGAGTCAGGCTATGTGGAATTGACGCCAAATTTTCGTTATATTTCTCTAACAAAAAAAGGGCTATCGAAAATTAAGGTGCTTAAAATGCCCCAAAATGGTGAGTTTCCAGTGCCCGGGAAATTAGAATAAGCAATAGCGGCATCAGGCCGGCGTTCTGTCTTTATTATGATGATCCCTCCGATGTCAAGGCCTCCAGCTCATTGACAAAGTTATTGATGTCCTGCAGCAGGCCTTTTTTTTCAGAAATCACCAGTCCCATGTACTTTTCGTTAGCTCGATCAACATCCGAATATTGCCTTTTAGAAATTTGCTTTCCCCTGCGGGTTGTCTCTGTAGACAGAACCGCTTGGTCTTGCGGATCAATGGTTTGAAACGTCCCTGTCTCCTGATAGGCGTTTTTCAGTTTTCGGACCATGCTGTGCATGCCTTTTGAGATATAAAGCGGCAGCAACATTTTAAGCGCCAATCTAATGTCTTCCTTGGGAAACGGCAGACTTGCAACATTTCTGATGTTTCTCGGATCGGTTTCAAGCACGCCGCGATATTGCCGCACGACCTCATTGCACCATTGCCACACCCGTTTTTGCTCATCATCGTTCAACTGTCTGAAGGCCGCAATACCCTTATTTCTTAAATCTGCCTTCAGCCTTGGTGAAATCGAAATCCTGTTGGGTTCTCCAGCGGCCGCAACATGGCGATCTCTTTTCTGTATTTTTGCATTCATCAGCATTCCCGTTGCATCATCCCGGCAAGCTGTTTGAATCAACTTCCGGGCTTCATTTTCCAGCTTTTTTTATTTAGATGGATGTTGATATTCAAACTTCATTTAATTTGCAGTTACCAGTATTAATATACATTCACCGATCAGACGGGTAAATAAAGGATTGCAAGTATTGTGTCCAACCCGATGGGGTATTTGAGAGAAATACTGTCAGTTTTTGCCGGAACTACAGGATTGACTCTATTCACACCCACGTTCGCTATTGATATGTTAGGTTAACCATGCCAACGGCTAATTCCATCTGCCGGCAGCAGTGCTGCTGGTGAGCATGCATTCATCCAAGTGGGGGTCAAGATGGTTTATATTGGTCATTTTTCATTCGATGAACTCGGATCCCAAAAGCAGATCCGCCATGGCTATTTCTCATGTTTAGTTGAGACGGTTAGCGCCGAAGCAGCAGCCAATGAATTTAAGGAGCTCATAATTTCCCTGAAAAAAATGGGAGATGTCTTCGGCAATATTGTTACGGTATACATGGAAGATATCATTGAAATACAGAAAGTCCCGCAAACAGCTATTGTTACCCAGATTCAATCCTCAAGTGGCGAATTTCCGAAATCCGTCAGCAAAAGCCTTCCCAATGTGATATCTCCCGGAATCAATGCTTACGGCTGGGCACCGGACATCGAGCAAAACCAAATTGATGGCGATGCGGATGAATATAAGGCCTCCAACCCGTTTATCAAATTTGATGACACAACGTCGGGTGCCGCATGAAACAGTGAAAAACCAGGAAATGGATCCAAAATGAAGGCCAACAACCGCACACCAGACAAAGTGCCGGAAAGTAGGAATCCTCCGAAGGCGTTGATCGTCGATGACAATTCAATGCTGAGAGAAACCACCCGGATTTTCCTGGAATCAAATTTTCCGCGGCTGCGTGTTCTTGAGGCGCAAGATGGAAAAGAAGCCATCCAACAGACAAACAACCATGAGCCGGATCTGATTTTGATGGATATTGGATTGCCCGGTGAAAACGGACTTAGACTGACCCGTAAAATAAAGAACTTGTACCCGCAGATTACCATAATTATTTTCACTAACTATGATCTCTCGGAATATCGCAAAGCTGCGTTTGAGTGTGGAGCCGATTTCTTTTTTTCTAAATCGTCGCTTCAAAAAAATAAGTTGGTCAAGGCAGTTGAATTCATTCTGGCCGGTAAGGAGGTAAAAAGCCGGTATCGATAAAGTCCTATCGGGATTTAAAAAATAAACTTTTCATATTCAGGAGGAACTTTATCATGGCTAAAGAAAACGGTCAGGATGCGATTATCGGCCGCGGGGTCATCGTGCATGGCGGTATGGGCGACCTGAAATCCCAACTTCCCGGGGCCGCCGGCCCGCGGGTGGCCTGCGGGGTGATCGGCGTGGCGCCGAAGTGATATGACAAAAGATGTAATGCCCCAAGAATTAAGCCTCAGAAATAAGGCCCACCCTGTATTTTGCGTAATTTTGGACCCTATCGCCAAATGCATACTATATTTTTCCGGACCGGCTGTCATTTGCCCGGCTCGGTGATGTCTCCGCCGGCCAGGGTGATGGCGGCGTCGATCAGGGCCAGATGGCTGTATCCCTGTGGGAAATTGCCCAGCAGCCTTTTGGTATCGAAGTCGATGTCCTCGCTGAGCAACCCCAGATGATTTCGATAGGACAGAATTTTGTGAAACAGATTTTGCGCCTCCTCCTGCCGGCCAATACGGTAAAGACTTTTAACCATCCAAAAGGTGCAGACCGTAAAGGAGGACCTGGGGGAGCCGAAATCATCCTGGTTGCGGTAGCGGTACATCAGGCCGTTTTGGCCGAGCTGTCTGTGCGTCTCGAGAACAGTGCTCACGTACCGGGGATCGCTGGCCTCGAGGAATCCGTAATGCTCCATCAGCAGGTTGGCGGCGTCCAAATGCTTTTCGCCGTATGCCTGAACAAAGGCCCCGATGTCAGTATCCCAGCCCTTTTTTAAAATATCACTGCGAATTTGTTGACGCATGTCGTCCCACACACGGACATAGCTGTCCTTTGAGAAGTAGCGGGCAATTTTCATGGCACGATCCATGGCGACCCAGCACAACACCTTGGAAAACGTATAATGCTTCTTCCAGCCGCGAAATTCCCAGATCCCCCGATCCTTCTTCATCCAGTTACGCTCCACGTGCCGGCCGAGGGTTCTGGCGACGGTCCACAGATCCTCGCGGTTTTCCAGCGTGCTGCGCTTGAAAATTTTCAAGTACTGATAAATGATGTCCAGCAGAACCCCGAAAATATCGTTTTGCTTCTGTTTGTACGCTTCATTGCCGATCCGGACCGGCTGTGAATTCTCATAGCCCTGCAAAGTGGGCAAAATTTTTTCATGCAGGTTCTTTTTGCCGTTAATTCCGTACATGATCTGGATTTTTTCATCTTTGAACGGAATGACATCCAGAATGAAATCCAGAAATCGTTTGGCCGCGCGATAGTGGCCGAGGGCGGTGAGCAGGGCAATGTTCATCGATGCATCCCGCACCCAGCAAAAACGGTAATCCCAGTTGCGGCCGGATCCGATTTCTTCGGGCAGTGAGGTGGTCACGGCGGCCAGAATGGCGCCGGTTTTTTGAAAGCAAAGCAGCTTCAACACCAGGGCGCTGCGGGCTATGGCCTCATTATACCTGGCAAAGCGCCGGGTTTCAGAAGACCAGTTGAGCCAGTACACCCTGGTTTTCTCATATTCCAGCTCAACGGTATCCAGATCCAGTTCGACCAGCTTCTGGTTGTAGCTGAGGAGGAGGTAACAATCCTTTTCGATTCGGATCGGTTTGCCCTCGGCAACCCTGGAAAAGTCGAGATCAGAGTACAGGTAAACAGATTCGTAAGGCCCCTGGGATGTTAAGACCTTAATATACTCCCGGCGAATCTCTTTCTTGGTTTTATGCAGTCCGTAGCCGGGCCGCGGGTTGTAGTCTATCCGTATGATCGGCGATCCGCTTTTGTGCCGAATATAACGGATGACATCCGGCGGGCAGTGGTATAGCCCGGAATCTCTCTTGTAGCGGGGCATAAAGTCGATAATTTCAAACTGATCCGCACCCCGCTGAAACGAAGTTGCCAGAATGTTGGTCTTGGGTATATAATGCTGTGAAATTTTGTAGCCGGACGCCACCCGGATGCCAAATTCCCCGCCGATATTCTGATCCAGGATTTTAGCAAAAAAGGCGGTGGAATCGAAATAAGGCAGGCAGCACCATTCGATCGTCCCTTTGTCGGATACCAATGCTGCGCTCGTGCAATTGCCGATCACCCCATAGTTCAAATTGTCCATTCAACCTTTCCATTCCCGTTTCAATCAAATTAATAAACCTATTTTAACCCGTAAATGGGTGTTTTGGCAAGTCGCAGCGAAGAAGAGAAATCCATAGCCCGATCCCCCTGCCCGCCTCGCGGTCATGAGCGGATGGTCCTGGCTAAATTTAAAAATCTGTCAAAATACTGTCTCGACCCCATTTATCCCTGTCGGTGGCTGTCGTAATGTTGACCCAGGCGTTTATAAAACCCATAGCACGATATGCGCGTGAAACAAAAAGGTTAGCCTGTCTATCAAAGTGCAGTTGGGGGAAAAACTAAAGGAACCGTATTCGCAAAGCGGCTCTTGCGGCGTCGATATGCAGCTTTGGTAGAAAAGCAATTGAAAGGGTGAATTGAGAGATAATCCATTGGCCGAATCTGATAAGATGACCCACCAATCGCGTCAAGGGGAGGACCGGCTGCGTGTTCTGACCTATAATATTCACAGCTGTGTCAATCGGCGGGGCCAGGCCTCCCCCGACACTATCCTGGCGGCCATCAAACCGCTTCGTCCGGATGTGGTGGCCTTACAGGAGGTCGATATCGGCATCCCGCGCACCCGCTACCAGAACCAACCCCGGCTGCTGGCAGAAGGTCTGGAGATGGAATATGCCTTCTATCCGACGGTCCATCATCCCGAAGGAAAATACGGCCTGGCGCTGCTCAGTAAATTCGATAAGTTTCAGATTGCCAGCGGAGATCTGCCGCTGCTGCCGCTGGGCCGCTTTGAAAAACGGGGGGTGATGCACATGACGCTGGAACTGCCGGCCGGCCGCCTTCACATCTTCAACACCCATCTGAGCCTGTTTGCTCTGGAACGCCGCGTGCAGATGCGGCACTTGACGGCTAACCAATGGCTGGGCAGTCTGGACGCTCACGAGCCCGTCGTTTTTTGCGGTGACCTCAATGCCGGACCCCGATCTGCCGTCTATCGCCGTCTCGCCCTCAGGCTGACGGATGTTCAGTCCCTCTGCCCACCGCCAAAAGCCACCTATTCATCCCGTCGACCCGTTTTTCGCATCGACCATCTTTTCGTATCCGAGCACTTCAAAGCGGCAACGGTCCGTGTGCCCCGCAATGAAACGGTTCGCATGGCTTCCGATCACCTGCCGCTGTGTGCTGAAATGCTCTTCGACAACAGGCAACCGCAGGGTTGAAGGACAGCCCGAAACCCCTATGAATGGGAAAGTGATTTATTCACGTGATGCGTTTGTCCGTGTTGGCCTCGTTTGTGAAAATGTGGATGTGATCCGGTTCAAAAGAAAGGTAAATCTGCTGATCGATTTTATAATGCCTTTCAGCGCTCAGTGCGGTGAGATCGCCGCCAGCGGTGTTCAGGTGCAATAAATTTTCCCGGCCCAGCGGCTCGATGGCCGACACCCGGGCCGACACGGATGGCCCGCCGCCCTCGGTTTCTAAAACAATGTGCTCCGGGCGTATACCCAGCAATATCTCACCGCCGGCGGGCGGCCGGACCGATGGCATGTTTTTTAAGGGCATTCGCATCCGATCTCCAAAAACAACCGCCATCCAGCGCCCGCCGGCCTCTTTGATTTCACCCGGAATCAGATTCATGGGCGGTGATCCGATAAAAGCCGCCGCAAACGGGGTTTGGGGTCGGGCATACATTTCTTCAGGGGTTCCGACCTGGATGAGCGACCCTTCCCGCAGCAGGGCGATGCGATCGCCCAGCGTCATGGCCTCGGTCTGGTCGTGAGTGACATACAGGGTGGTGATATTGAGCTTGCGCTGCAGATTTTTCAATTCCACCCGCATGCGGGTTCGCAGCTGGGCATCCAGGTTGGAAAGCGGTTCATCCAGCAGAAAGAGCCGCGGCCGGCGCACCAGGGCCCGGGCGATCGCCACCCGTTGACGCTGACCGCCGGAAAGTTCGGCCGGCTTGCGTTCCAGCAGATTTTCGATATCCAGCATGCGGGCGGTAATTTTTACGGCATTTTGGATATCCTGGCGACTGTCTTTTGTCACCCGCAGGGGAAAGGCGATGTTGTCGAACACCTTCAGGTGGGGATACAGGGCATAACTTTGAAATACCATGGCGACATTGCGTTTGCGGGGCGGGAGAAATACATGTTTTTGGGCGACGGCAACGGTTTCACCGGCAAAGCGAATTTCTCCGGCGCTGGGCCTTTCCAGTCCGGCCACAAGATTCAGCAGGGTGCTTTTGCCGCAGCCGCTGGGGCCGAGAAGGACGAAAAATTCTCCGTCCCGAATGTCGAGGCTGACATCCCGCACCGCCGTCACCGTGCCGCGTAACGACTTGAATCCTTTTGTGATATGATGCAAAGTCAGTTGCATTGGTCATTCCTTTACGGCACCCTGCATCAGGCCCTGAATAATACGGCGCTGAAAAACAAGGGTCAGCAAGATCACCGGCAGGATCGACACGCCGGCGGCCGCCATTATTTCCCCCCAGGGAAGTTGACCGTGCAGTCCTTCAAACAGCGCAATGCCCACCGGAACGGTTCGGGCGGAATAATCGGTTGTCAACATCAGGGCGAACAAAAATTCGTTGAATGCAAATATGAACGCCAATAACATCGTCGAAAAAATCCCCGGCGCTGCCACCGGAAAGATGATTCTAAACAAAAGCTGTAGCCGGGTGCAGCCGTCGATGAGAGCGGCCTTGTCCAGTTCGCGCGGCAACTGCGCAAAATAACTGACAAGAATCCATAAAGACAGCGGCAGGGTCCAGGCGACATACGGAAATATCAGGGCCAAATAGGTATTGATCCAGCCCAGGTCGGACATCAGTTCAAAAAGATAACCGATCAAACTGACAGCCGGAAACATCGAAAGTGCCAGCACAACTAACATAAAAAGCCGCTTGCCCGGCCAGGGCAGCCGTGTCACTGCATAGGCCGCCAATGAAGCGCAAAATACGCTGATGATGGCGCTGATCGATGAAATGATCACGCTGTTGCGTAAAAATGCCAAAAAATGCAGTGATTCGGAGGTGATGGCTGCATAAAAATGAGAAAGCGTAAAGCCAAAGGATTTTGAGGGCAACAGAAAATCAGGTGCGCGGCTTACGGCGCATAGGAGCATGTAGATAAAAGGGCTCAGACAAAAAATAAGGGTAAAGGCCACAGCCGCAACAATCAGAATAATTTTGAATCTTTCGGTATTCATTCAATTACCTGTCCCATGCGGCCCAGCCTGATCAGAGACATCGCCAGCCCAAAGGCCATCATGAATAAAACCATGCTAACCGCCGAACCATAGCCGAAATCACCGCTGGCGAGATAACGGTAACCGAACAACGAAAGCGACAGGGTGGTCCCTCCGGGTCCGCCGCCGGTCAACACGAATATAATATCGAATATGCGCAGGGCATCGATGATTCGAAACAAAAAGGCGACAATCAAAATCGGTTTTAACAGCGGCAGCGTTATTTTAAAAAACCGTTGAACCCCGCTTGCCCGATCCACTCTGGCCTGGCGGTATAAATCACCCGGGATTGCCGCCAGTCCGGCCAAAAGAATAACCGCCGCAAACGGCGTCGTTTTCCAGACGTCGGCAGCCACCAGGGCCAGGAAAGCGCTCGTTTCGGTTCCAAGCCAGTTAACCGGTTGCGGTGCCCCTGGCAAAGCCGTCAATAAATAATTGGCGACGCCGTAGCTGTAATTATAGATCAGTTCAAAGATCCGACCCGATACCACCGCCGGAATGGCCCAGGGGATCAGGACGGCGGCCCTTAAAAAACCGCGCAGCGGCAGGGGCTCATTTAACACCAGCGCGATGATCAAACCCAGAATGATTTCTAATGGAACCGAAACCAGGACAAACAAACCGGTAAAGAGCAGGGACTGCCAAAATTCGGGGTCGCCCATCAGCCAGCGATAATTATCAAATCCGATAAATTGCTTCGGTTCAAAGGTGACATCCAGAAACAAACTGTTCAGCGCCGTGCCCACCACCGGGACCAGGATGAAACACAGGACAAAAAACAGCAGGGGCGCCAAAAACCCCGCCGCCGTTCGAAACTCCTGCACATAGAGAACTGTGTTGCGGTTGCCATCGGCGATTTTCGAACGAACGCTCACTGAAAAAAACTCCGTGCTTTATACCGGTTGTCATTGGATGTTATCAACAACCCGTAAAAACCCAACAAACCACCGCTATCGGAACGTTATTTCGACAAACGCTCTATCTGGGGCGATAGCGCCTCAGCATGGCGTTGATTTCCTGCTGGGCCTGGCCCAGCGCCAGATCCGGGGTGTCTTTAGCAGCCAAAACGCGATTGATGTGCTTTTGCGCAATGGCCGAAAGCTGGGTGTAATAGGGCAATATGGGTCTGGGTTGCGCCGTCTGAAAGATTTTCCTTAGCTTTTCAAAATGCGGTGCTCGCGCCAGTATTTCGGGATCCGCGTAAAGATCCGGGCGAGCAGGATTCCAGCCCAGGCCAAGGGCCAGTCTTTTTTGGGTTTGATAAGCGGTCACGAATTGAATAAATTTCAGCCCCTGGGCTTTGCGATCCGAAAATCGCGACAGACCGATATGCCAGCCGCCCAAAGTTGAAACCCTTTCATCCGGGTTACGCGCCGGCAGTGGCGCAACACCGATTTTACCTCTTACGGGCGAACCCACACCTTGATGCAGGGCCCAGGCATAGGGCCAGTTGCGCTCGAACAGGGCGTTGCCGGCCTGGAAATAGGTCCGAACTTCTTCCTCCTTCATTTCGGTATAGGTATTGGGTGGCGAAATCTTATGTTTCCAGATGAGATCCTGCATAAACTGCAAGGCCTCGCGGTTGCCGGACCGGTCGATTAATATCCGGCCGTCCTGATACACCCATCCGCCGTGCAAGCCGCTGAATTCAATAAAATTGCAGATCAGTCCCTCGTACTGGGCGCCCTGCCATACGAAACCGTAAAAGCGCGGATTCGTCGGGCGCATGGCGGTTTGAACCGTCTGCGCCATGGACAGAAGATCGTGCCAGGTTGAAGGCGGGCCGGGCAATCCGTAGCGCTGCAGCAGGTCACGGCGGTAATACAGCACACCCCCATCGATATAGACCGGCAACGCATACAGGCGGCCTGCCTGCATGTCTGCCAGCCCCAGGACCCGGCTGAAAAAGGGAGCGGTGTCAATTTCTTTGCCAAGCGGTTCCAGCCAATTGGAGGCGATAAACAGCCCCAGCCAGGCGACATCCATCAAAAAAACATCCGGATTGGGTTGGCGGGCATTCAGAGCAATAATCAGTCCCTGGCGGCGCTGATCGGTGTCTGTCGGCTGACGCAACAGTTCGATCCGGATGCCGGACTGACGTTCAAAATCGCCGACGAGCTGCTCCCAAAAAGCCAGTTCGGCCGGAGCTCCGCCGACGGCAAAAACGACGGCATTTTTCTGCGGACCGCAGCCTGAGGTGCACAACACCGCCCCTGTCGCGCTGCTCAAGATGACGAATATGTAAATCAAGTTTTTCACAAATACTTGAATGCGTAAATTCCAGGTTCAAAAAAAGGACGCAACACTAAATCCGCCCGTAAGTTTCGGTCATCTCCCGCAAACGGCGGATCAACGTCGGGGTAATCGGGTCTTTGGCAAGGCGCCAGTGCCAATTTGCTTCCGTTTTAGAGGGATCGTTCATGCGGGCTTCACCACCCAGTGCGAGGAGATCCTGCATGGGAATGATGGCGGTGTTGGCAACGGACATTAGCGCCAGACGAATCAATTCCCAGGAAACCTCCTCTGCCGATGGTTGGTGACCGATATAACGGAAAAATCGCTTTTTCTCCTCCTCGGCGGCCTCGATTTCAAACCAGCCTCTGGCCGTATTGTTGTCGTGCGTGCCGGTGTATGTGAAACAATGCTTGACATGATTGTGCGGTAAAAAGGCCCCTTGCGGAAAATCTTCACCAAATGCAAAAAGCAGCACCCGCATGCCGGGTAATCGATAACGACACATGATTTCCCTGACATCGGGCGTGATGATTCCCAGATCCTCGGCAATGACCGGCAGACTGGCGAAATGCTTCATGAGCTGGTTTAAAAAGTTGTCGATCGGGACCGGAATCCATTTTCCGTTGATAGCGGTTTTTTCAGAAGCCGGCACCTCCCAGTAGGCAACCAGACCCCGAAAGTGATCGATGCGCACCACATCAAACAGATCCAGCTGATGCCCCAGGCGTTGAGTCCACCAGCTGAAGTCGCTTTTTTGCAGCGCATCCCACCGGTATACGGGGTGACCCCACAGTTGACCGGTTGCGCTGAAATAGTCGGGCGGAACACCGGAAACCACGTAGGGCCGTTTATCTTCGTCCAGTTTAAACAGTTCCGGGTGCACCCAGACATCCGCACTGTCGTAAGGCAGGTAAATCGGTATGTCGCCGATAACCTGAATGTGCTTTTGACGGCAGTAGTGCCTCAAATCAAACCATTGCCGGTAAAACAGGTATTGTCGAAATTTCAGCTCCCGCAAGCGCTCGCGCAGTTCATGTTGAACATCCAGGAGTGCTTTGGGATCACGATCGCGGATTTCAGCGGGCCAGGCATTCCATGGATCACCGTCAAAATGGGATTTCAGGGCATCGAAGAGTACGAAATCATCCAGCCAAAAGACCTGCCGTCCACAAAAGCGCTCAAATTCAGCATCAGGGATCCGCGCCCGAAACCGATCATAGGCGCGCTTCAACAGTTTTTCCTTGTGCGCGGCAACGGCTTCAAAATCGACCCGATCCGCCGGGGAACTGCGTACCGGGGATAGATCGGCTTCCTCCAGCAATCCGTCTGCAGCCAATCTTTCGGGGCTGATGAGCAGCGGGTTGCCGGCAAAAGCGGATGCGCTGTGATAGGGTGAATTATCATAATCCTTACGGCTCGGTGTCAGCGGCAGGATTTGCCAGAAGCTCTGTTTGGTCTCAGTCAAAAAATCTACAAAGCGATAGGCCTGCGGGCCCATATCCCCGATGCCGAAGGGGCCGGGCAGCGATGTCAGATGAAAAAGAATGCCACTTGATCTGCGATTCATTCGATATCCTTTCCAATAAGCAGGGCACACGGGAAATACTGAAAGATAGTGCCGATTTTCAACTTATCCCCCGGGCTGAGGATCTCTCCGGTGAAAATATTGTGCCAGCGCGAAACGGCTTTTTGCGGCATAATGATGGCGGTGTCCCGCCAGACCCGGTCACCTATCGGGTCTTGATTTTCCCCGACCAGACCGGTCAGCAGACGGGGAGCCACCGTAACGCTGCAGTGGTTTTTATAAGTTCGGGCAAAGGCGATCACATACGCTTTGAATTTGCCGGCCGCCGCCAACGGGAGATAGCCTCCCTGTTGAAACAGGGCCGCATGTTCTTTGCGTGTGTGCAGTGCCCGGGCCGTCAAAAAGAGCTTAATTCGTCCATCCCTGCGATGGGCGAGCAGCTGCTCGATCAGGTGCAGCGGATCGGATGAAAAGTCTTTCAGGATTTTTACCAGATATCGTTTTCGCTTCTGAAAGTCAACCGCCCCGCGGTTATCAGGATCCACGAGATGCAGATCAAAAAGTTCGCTGCCCTGATAAAAATCGGGAACTCCGGGAGCTGTGATTTTAATCAGGGTCTGGGAAAGTGTATTCCAGATGCCGTAAAAAGCGACCTTTTTGAAAAACGGCAAAAATGAGTTCAGAAACCGACCGCCCGCGTTCGGATCCAGGATCTTGCGGGCAAAAGACACCAGGGCCGCCTCGTATTCTGAGTTGACCTCAATCCAGGATGAATGGATTTTAGCTTCACGCACCGCTTTGACCAGGTATTCACCGACCCGTTCAGCAAAGGCAGTGCCGGCCTTGGCATCAAAAGGGTAGGCACCCAGCAGGGTTTGATACAGCAAATATTCCTCATTGGGGTCCGGGACATCCTCTGCGTTTAAACGAATTTTCTTATTCCGATTCAGGGCCTGCCAGTTTTTGAGGTGAGCTTCCCACTGCCCGGGCATTTCCGATAATACATTGATGCGGGCCCTGACATCCTCACCCCGCTTGGAATCATGGGTCGCCGTGCTGTTCATGGTGTGCGGCCAGCCGTCGGCCCTTTTTTGGGTAAATGCGTGGAAGTCATCCGCATCGCAACCGAAACGGCTCGGATCATTGCCGACTTCATTCAGGGAGACCAGCCGGTTGTAGACATAAAGGGCCGTGTCTTCCATGCCCTTGGCCATCAAAGGGGCGGTCAGCTGCTGCAGCCTGGCAGTCATGTCCCTGTAAAGCGTTTTATTCTCCGAGTTGTCCCGGGCAAGCTCTTTTCCGAAACCACCCAGCAGCAATCGCTGCAGAAAGGCAAGTTCCGGCTGCCGGTCCGGCCGGTGCAGGACAGACAGCTCCACCGCCGAACGGGTATACAGTTCGTCGGCTTGTCGTGGAGATTGCGACTCCGTATAGGTCCGATAAACCGGAAACCGCACCAGGATTTCACTCAGCGCCTCTTTTAAACGCTTCAGGGTAAAGTCGCGGCCGGCTCGCGTGCGCACCGCCAGCTGTTTGATCAAAGCCGCCAGGTTGTCCAGTTCTCCGGCCATCTGGGATTCAAGAACCTTTCGTTTGCCGGCGGCCACGATGTTTTCAAATGAGTCCCGCCGCCGGCTGAAGCGGGTATAGATTCCGGTGATTTTCTTTTCGTTGCGGCGCTGGATGAACAGGCCATTGACCATGCCGCCGAATTCATAACCGGTGGTGCCCTGAACCGGCCAGCCGTCCGGTAGCTTTTCGGCCGGTTCGAGAATTTTTTCGACCACAACATAGATATCACCCAGGCGGTGACGAAGCCGCTGCAGGTATTCAGCCGGATCATACAATCCGTCAACATGATCTATTCTGACCCCGGAGACGAGTCCGCCGCTGATCAGTTCGGCCAGCAGAGCGTGGGTGTGATCAAACACCGGCTCTTTCTGCTGGCAGAGCGCGATCAGTTCGTTAATATCAAAAAATCGGCGGTAGTTGATTTCTTCGCAGGCGACTTTCCAGTGGCAGAGTCGAAAAGTTTGGCGTGACAGGATCTGGTCCAGCAGATCAAATCTGCCTTCCCCTGGGCGCTCAGCGTTGAATCGCCGCAGATTTTGGTCAATGACTTTTTTGACGGTTGCATTGCGGCCGTAAAGATCCCAGAGGCTTTCTTTGATGGAACGTACCTGCTTGCGCCGATCGGCAAAAGCAAGCGGCAACGCGAGGCTTGCCAGATGGTCAAGCAGGTCGAAAAAAAGGGCCAGATCCACCCGCTCCCCGCCGGAGTCGGATTCGATTCCCGGTGCCTCGTGGCCGAAGATCTCCGCATAGGAGGCCATGCTCAGGGGCAGCTTTAGATCGTAATAAACAACAGCCAGGCCCGCGGCACTGTAATCCAGGGTGAGCTGCCCGTTTTCAAGGCATTCGCTGTAAGGCCTGCCCAGAAAAGGCGCCAGCACCCGACCTTGCATGCCCGGGTCAGGATGATCCCAGGCGATGTCAAAATAATGGTAGTACTCTGAAGACGGTCCGTTCTCCAGTACGTCTTGCAGAATCTGATTTTCGTAATCGAAAGCCATGTGATTGGGAACAATATCCTGAAGCCAGCCGATTTGATGTTTTTGCCGCACGCTGGCCAGTCCATCGAATTCCTGGGCCGAGCCCAGATCAGGATTGAGCCGTCCGGGATCGATCCCGTCGTAACCGTGCGAACTGCCCTTGCGGGCCATAAAAATCGGCGAGGCGTAGATATGCGATATTCCCATATCAGCCAGGTAGGAAACGATACCGGCGGCATGCCGAAAGCCGAATTGGGCATTGAATTGAAGACGGTATGTGGCGGTCGGGACGTTCATATTCGCATACGGTTATGTTTCGAGCCGGATCAGCAACTTGGCGCTCAGATCCTCAAAGCCGGTCACCCACAGGGCGGCGGCGTCATCGCCCTGTTGGGCTCTGCGCTTGAATTCCGGATAGATCCGCTGGGTCAGACTGTAGTGCAGATTCTGAACTTTTCGCAGGTTTACGTCAAACGGCAGCGCATACACCAGCCCAAGGCCGGAAAGCATCTGTGCCAGCAGGTCATGCTGATCCGGCCTGGCCAGAAAGTTTAAGGTCATTTGCTCGAGGTTGTTTCGCAGGGTATATTCCAGGGTGTCGGCATCCAGCGGTATGCCGGCCAATTCGGCTTCTTGCAGCAGGGCCTGAATGGCTTCGAAATCAAGGTGATCGCCGGCAAATTCACGCCGCAGGTCACTGTTGAGGACAAGCTCACCGGCAGCGGCCAGTGCCTTGGGTTGCGGGCTGTGGGAATCTTTCAAAAAACGCATCAGGGGGATATGGTGCTCGAATAAATGGCGGTAAACCGAAAGGGCGTCGGTCTCGGTCGCCTCCAGAATACGATCCAGAACTTTGCGCTGTTCATCGCGAAACAGGGATTTCAACGAGTAGTGCGCTGATTCGAAGTATTGGTCCTGAATGCGCAGAACCTGGGGAAAATCGGCTTTTTCAAAACTTTTAAATATTTCCTGGCGCAGGCGTTGATAGCTCTCCGCGTCCATATATTCCCTGATGCCGCAGCCAAGATTATGGTCGCCAAAGTACAGCACACTGAAATAAAATCCGGCGTTCTCCTGTGTAATATCGGAAGCAATGTCAACCCGGCCCACGGCAAGTTTGGCCTTCCCGGTCTCAGCGCTGTATAGGTCCCGGCGCGAAGTTTGATAACAGAAAATGGCCGCTTGCTCGGGATAGTCTTCAAACAGGGAGCTGACCGCATAATGGGCTGCCACCTTTCTGAGGTCGACCATGGCGGGCTTAACGAATTTTTCAAAAATCCGGCGGCCGTCCCGGTGTTCGGCGATGTTGCTTTTGGCCTGCTCCAGTTGCTCCAGAAATTGCGGTTCAATATCCGTACTGAAAATTTCGTTGTAGAGTTGAATGGCGCGGCCCGCATACTGAGTCACCTGGACGGTTTCGATACCGGAAAGTTCATCAAAAAACCATCCGCAGCTGGTGTACATCAGCATGAGATAACGCTGCATTTCCAACAACTTGAGGACATTGGTTTTATCGGCCGCCGTCAGCGGCTGAACTGCATGTCGCGCGATAAATTGTTCGATGTTGTCCGGCGATCGATCGGTGACAACATCAATATAATCGTTGCGTGCCTGCCAGGAATCTTTTAGATATTGTTGCAATCTTTCGGTATAAGGCGCAGCCAGCGTATCGCGCAGCCAATCGAAAGCATTGCGTAGCGGTTGGCGCCAGGCCTGATTCCAGTTCGGGTTTTGACCGGAATTGCAACCGCAGTCACTGCACCAGCGCTCGATTCCGTGCGCACAGCTCCAGGCTGTGTTGTCCAGTATTTCTGCCTCGTATGACGGCGGATGGTTGGCCAGATACTCGCCGTAGTTGGTCAAACGGGCAAGCTCATTGGCCTCGATATAATCAAGCGCATAGGCCAGGGCCATGTCACCGAATCGATGATGATGCCCGTAACTTTCTCCGTCGGTCGCGATATTGACCAGCTGAGAATCCTGGCGTCCATCTGAAAATCCGCTCAGAAGCCGGTTTGCAAATGCCTCTCCGTCTTTTAACAGGCGCTCAAATGCCACCGCCCGGGAAATAGGGCCATCATAGAAAAATATCACGATACTGCGGCCTGAGGCCAGCCGCTGGATATAGGGGCGGGTCGGATCAATTGTTCCGTTGCTGACATCCTGCCATTCGGCTGCTTCGGCGGGGCGCACCCTGCCCGCCTGGTAAGGGCTGAGAATAGTGAAGCGAATACCCAATTCAGCCAGAACATCGAGCGTTTCGAGATCCACGGCGGTTTCCGGGAGCCACATCCCCTCCGGTTGCCGCTCGAAGCGATGCTCAAAATCCCGAATCCCCCAGTAGATCTGAGTATATTTGTCCTGGCGGTTGGCCAGCGGCAGGATCATATGGTTATAGGCCTGGGCCAGGGCGGAGCCGTGGCCCGAAAACCGCTCGCGGCTATTCGCGTCGGCCCGCAGGATATTTTGATAAATATCGGGGGCCTTCTCGGCCATCCAGGCCAGAAGCGTCGGGCCGATATTAAAGCTCATGTTGGTATAGTTGTTGACCATGCGCACAATACGACCCTGCTCGTCCATGATGCGGGATACGGCATTGGCCGCATAGCACTCCGCCGTGATGCGGGCATTCCAGTCGTGGTACGGATAGGCGGAATCCTGCATTTCAACGGCTTCCAGCCAGGCGTTTTCCCGGGGCGGCTGATAAAAATGCCCGTGGATGCAAATATAGCGTTCGGTCATATATCCTGCCTTTCTCTGGTTGTCACCAGCACGGAACAGGGCGGCCGATTTAGGATGACCTCTCCCTTGGATTCAAATTCGGCTGCTACCGGGCTGCCCGGACCCTGCCATTTTGTTTCCGCGGAATCCAGTGCTTTTGTCCAGCGGCCTGCAGAAAGCGCCATGGGTATCGATTCCTGACGGCGGCCGAAATGAAACAAGATCCAGGCCTCGGTGCCACTGTTCCAGCGCCGCACCTGCAGCTGCTTTTTTTGCGCGTCGTCGACAACCTGCATATTTTTTTTGCTCAGATATGCCAGGCACGCATTTGTTTTGCGAAGCAAAATAAGCTCGCGGTAAAAGCGCATTAACACCCGGTGATGGTTGCGGCGGCGCAGGGAATGGTCAAGTTTCGCACTCAGGAAAGTGGCCTCATCCTGGGGATCAGGGGGGTCTTCCTGCCAGCCGAAGGCGGCAAATTCACGCCTGCGGCCTTCCCGCACGGCCGCAATCAGGTCCGGATCGGAGTGACTGATAAAATAGGGAAACGGTGCATCTTCCCCGTATTCTTCACCCATAAATAACAGCGGAATAAAAGGAGAGAGCAACACCACAGCGGCGGCCAGCATAAGCTGCTCGAAGGTGGCCAGCTGGGTCAAGCGTTCACCGCGCATGCGGTTGCCGATCTGATCATGGTTCTGGGCAAAGACAACAAACTGCCGGGCTGGAATTGTCCGCGAGGAATTTCCATGTCGGCGGCGACGGTAGGAAGAGTAGCGGTCCGCGTAAACAAAGCCATCGCGCCAGCTCAGAGACAGGTCCCGCAGTCGCCCAAAGTCCTGGTAATAGCCCAATGTTTCGCCGGTCAGCAGGCAGTGCAGGGCATGGTGAAAGTCGTCGTTCCATTGCGCATCCAGGCCGAAGCCGCCGCATTGCCGGGATCGGATGACGCGGGTATCGTTGAGGGCGCTTTCAGCGATGCAGTATATGCGGCGGTTCAGTCGCTCAGCCTGCCGGCGGACCGCCAACCCGAGCTGCTCCAGAAAAGGATGTGCTGTAAAGTCTAAAATGGCATGCACGGCATCGATTCTGAGGGCATCGATGTGGCAATCAGCGACCCAGTAGAGGGCATTTTCGATAAAAAAGAGACGAACCTCATCGCTGTGGGAGCCGTCGAAATTGACGGCCTGGCCCCAGGGCGTTTGATAGAAATCGGTGAAGTAGGGGCCGAAATCCCGGAAGTAGTTGCCTTCCGGTCCCAGGTGGTTGTAAACCACATCCAGCACGACCGCCAGTCCCTTGCGGTGGCAGGCGTTGACCAGCCGCTTGAGGCCCTGGGGCCCGCCATATGAATTCTGAGCGGCAAAGGGATAGGTGCCGTCATAGCCCCAGTTGCGGCTGCCGGGAAACTGGGCAACCGGCATCAATTCCACCGCGGTGATGCCGATATCAATTAAACGATCCAGATGCGGGACAACGGCATCGAAGGTGCCCTCGGCCGTGAAGGTGCCGACATGAAGTTCGTAAATAATATACTGTGCCAGCGGCAGACCGGACCAGTTCTTATCCTGCCAGTCAAAGGCTGAGGAGACGACCTGGGACGGCCCGTGAACCCCCTGGGGTTGAAAATGCGAGGCCGGGTCCGGTCTTTCTTTGGGATCCGGGCCGGAGCCCGCTATCCGCTGATTGTGCAGGCGGTAGACGTAGCGTGCGGCCGGATCGATGTCGCTTAAGGCAATCTGATGATAGCCGTTTTCGAATTTCTCCATCCGGACGATGCGTTCACCAGGCGCAACAATGCGCAGATCCACGGATTCCGCAAACGGTGCCCATAACCGAAAACGACAACGACCGTCACCCAGATAAGCAGCACCCAATGACGGCTTCATGCTTCAGCCTCCTTGCGCTTTAAAAATACGGCCGCCAGCGGCGGCAGCGTCAGGTTCAGCGAATACGGCAGGCCATGGCTGGGAACCGGGGCAGCCTCCACGGCCCCCAGACTGCCCTGCCCGCTGCCCCCGTAGTATTGCGAATCGCTGTTTAAAATCTCCTGCCAGCTGCCGGATTGCGGGGCACCGATGCGATAATTGTGTCGCGGAACGGGGGTAAAATTGCAGGCCACCAGCACGGCATCATCCCTGGTCCGGCTGCGGCGCATCAGGCTGATGGTGCTTTGCAGGGCGTCACTGCAATCGATCCAGCTGAAGCCCTCCGCGGCAAAATCGAGCTGATGCAGGGCCGGCTCCCGACGATAGGCCTGATTGAGGTCATGCACCCAGCGCTGAATTCCGGAATGCGGGGGATAGTCGAGCAGGTGCCAATCCAGACTGCGGTCATGGCTCCACTCGGCCCACTGTCCCAGTTCGGCTCCCATGAAGAGCAGTTTTTTGCCGGGCTGGGCATACATGCAGCCCAGCAGGACTTTAAGGTTGGCAAATTTTTGCCAGTCATCGCCGGACATTTTTCCCAGAAGCGACCCTTTGCCGTGGACGACCTCATCATGGGAAAGCGGCAGAACATAATTCTCTGCAAAGGCATACAGCATGCGAAAGGTCAGCTTATCATGATGATAGGCGCGGTGAACGGGTTCTCTGGACAGATATTGCAGGGTATCGTGCATCCAGCCCATATCCCACTTCATGTCAAAGCCCAGTCCACCGAGGTAGGTGGGCCGTGAAACCATGGGCCAGGCGGTGGACTCTTCGGCAATGGTCACGGTCCGTGGATAATTCTGGTGTACCGCTTCATTGAAACGGCGCAAAAAATCGATGGCTTCCAGATTTTCGTTGCCGCCGTAAAGATTGGGAATCCACTCTCCCTGCTTGCGGGAATAATCCAGATAGAGCATGGAGGCCACGGCATCCACCCGCAAGCCGTCGATGTGGTAGACATCGTGCCAGAACAAGGCGCTGCTGATTAAAAAGCTGCGGACCTCGTTGCGGCCGTAATTAAAGATAGAACTCTGCCAATCGGGGTGAAAACCTTTGCGTGAATCGGCATGCTCGAAAAGATGCGTGCCGTCGAAAAAACCCAGTCCGTGCTCATCAGTGGGAAAATGAGACGGCACCCAGTCCAGAATCACACCGATCCCATGCTGGTGCAGGTAATCGATCAGGTACATAAGATCCTGGGGGGTTCCAAAACGGCTTGTCGGAGAAAAGTAGCCCAGCGTCTGATAGCCCCACGACCCGTAAAAAGGGTGCTCCATGAGCGGTAAGAACTCCACGTGACTGAATCCCATGTGCTGAATATATTCGGCCAGCAGCGGGGCGAGTTCGCGGTATGTCAAAAAGCGATTATCTTCCTCAGGCACGCGCCGCCAGGAACCCAGGTGCAGTTCATAAATGCTCAACGGGGATTCCAGGGCATTTTGATGTTCACGCTGTGCCATCCACTCCTGATCCTGCCATGCATACTGCCGCTCCCAGACGACCGAGGCCTTTTCCGGAGCGATCTGATTGAAAAAGGCAAAGGGATCGGCTTTGTCCACCTGATAGCTGTTCTGGCGCGATTGGATGTGATATTTGTACACGACGCCCTGTCCGAGCCCCGGGACAAACCCCTCCCAGATGCCGGATTGACCCCTGGGTCTCAGGCGGTGACGATCCTTGTTCCATTCGTTGAAGTCTCCCATCACGTTCACCTGGGCGGCATTGGGCGCCCAGAGGGCAAAATAAGTCCCCCGGCGCTGCCCTTCACTGACCACATGCGCCCCCAGTTTTTCGTACAGCCGAAAGTGATTGCCCTCGTTGAACAGAAAAATGTCGTCCTCGGTCAGCAGGGTGTAATCGTGCTGTACGTCATCATCTATTGCGGTTTTTTTTGCAGAAGCTTGTTTGGAATCATTTTTCATGAATTACCTACTTTTCGTATTTTCGTGATTCACATATGTTGACTGGCTTTCGATAAATCGGGACTCAGCCTATATATTCTTTAATCGGCGGCCACAGCCATCAATTGCCGGATTCCCTGGATGGGAATTTTGACCCAGCCCGGGCGGTTATTCAACTCATAACCCAGCTCATAAACGGCTTTCTCCAGCAGCAACGCATCCAGCAGAATTTTTACTTCCTGTCCCGCGGCCGGTATAAGATTGGCGTCGGCAGCGATCGCCAGATAGGATTTCAGGAATGCAGCGCTGACCCATACACTCCAGTAATTGGCCCAGGATTCCAGCCACGGCAACTCATCGGGCCGTATAATTCCCCGTTTTTCCAGTTCGATCAGCGCGGCATAGGCGGCATAGTGAAATGAGCGCAGCATGCCGGCCACGTCGCGCAGCGGCGATCGCTTTATCCGGCGCTCACCGATCGGCCGGGCGGGTTCCCCCTCGAAGTCAATGATCACAAAATCTTTGCCGGTATACAGCACCTGACCCAGATGATAATCCCCGTGACAGCGGGTTCGCATGCCGGTGATTTTCAGATCAAGCAGCCGGTGAAAGCAGTCCAGAATGTTTTTTTTCAACGCCAGCACCTGCCGGGCATCCGTTTGCACATCCGGTGGCATGTCTTTCAGATTCCGCTGCAGCAACGGCAGGTTGCGCCCGGCAAGGGTGCGCATGGATTGATATAAAGAGCGCTGGTAAAGCCTGGTAAAAGGCTCGGGGGCAAATGTTGCATCATCGGCAACCGACCCCAAAACCAGATGCAGCTCGGCTGTGCGGCGGGCCAGAATTTGAACCGCCTCGAGGTAAATACCCATGGCTTCGCGCATATCAGGCGGCAGGGGTGCAGCTGCTAAATCCAGCAGGGAGGCCTGCGGGATTTCGGCAGCAGCAGTCTCGGACCGCCGTTCGAGGATATGTTCAAAATACAACTCGAGTTTATGCAGCGTAAATTGCCAGGCGTCTCCCTGGTTGGGGAGGAATTCCTGAAGAATGGCCAGGGTTTTGGGTTCCTGCCGGCCGACATGGTATTCCAGAGCACCGGCAACGCGGGGGATGTGCGCGAAGCCTTTGGCGGTCAAAAACCGCCCGATTTGCAGATCGGGGTTGATGCCGTCCTGCAACCGTCTGAAGAGTTTAAGGATAAACCGGGATCCGTAAACCAGCGATGTATTGCTCTGTTCGACGCCCAGAATCGACGGTTCAAAAAGTGTTTCATCGGCGGCGGAAAGCTTTTTGAGTATCCCGGTCTGGGAACTCACCAGATCCCCGGCGGTTCCTTTGCGTCGAATGCGGCGGCGGATCGCTTTTAGCAACAGCGCGCCGAATTCCTTGACTGCCAGCGCTTCAATCAGGAAACCTTCGACTGCGCTTGCCTTAACCTGCAGACGCGCCAGCGCCGCCCGGGGATGCGCGTGCAGAATTTCACCGGCCTGCTGTCCTGAAGCATAGGCCAGCGGAAGCACATAGGTTTCACTGTTGCCGTCCATGTCGTCAACCGTGATGAAGGTGATATAGGCTGAAAAGGGACCGTCCTGCAAAAGGAGGGTTTCCTGAACAGCGGCCGATTTAATGCCCCGGGCCTTGCCGCCGAACCAGCGCTTGCCGCGCAGATAGTCGGGCAGCAGCGACTCCAGACGGCGGCGGGCTTTGCCTTTGAAAATCTGGTCCCAGGAATTTGTGACTTCCAGCAGGGGCAGCTGTTCGTGCCCGGCGGTCTGTTCGGCAGCGACCTCGATCACCTCCTGCGGCTGCATGAAAAACCAGTAAAACGAGTGAGGTCCCATGCTCAAAAAATAAGGGTTATCTTCGACCGGCGGAAATCTTGTGCGACCGAACAGCTCAACGGGAACCGAGCCTTTCAGGGCGGAAAGATCCAGCTCCACGTACTGCGTATAGCGCGACAGATTGCACACCACCAGAATGCATTCCGCCTGGTGACAGCGGGTAAAGGCCAGTATTTTGGGGTTTTCCGGATGAAGAAATTCAAGATCCCCGCGGCTGAAGGCCTTGAATTGTTTGCGCAGGCCAATCAGGCGCTTCATCCACCACAGCAGGGAATGCCGGTTGTTTTCCTGGGCTTCGACGTTGATGACCTCATAATGATACTCCGGATCAATGATCACCGGCAGGTACAGCCGATGGGGGTTGGCTCTTGAAAAACCGGCGTTGCGATCCACGCTCCACTGCATCGGGGTGCGCACACCGTTGCGATCGCCCAGAAAGATGTTGTCGCCCATGCCGATTTCATCGCCGTAGTAAATGATAGGCGTTCCCGGCATGGACAGCAGCAGGCCGTTCATCAGCTCTATCCTGCGGCGATGATTGCCCAGAAGCGGACTCAGGCGGCGCCGTATGCCGAGATTGAGCCTCATCTGGGGATCGTGCGCGTATACCCGATACATGTAGTCGCGTTCCTCATCGGTCACCATCTCCAGGGTCAGCTCATCGTGATTGCGCAGGAATACCGCCCACTGGCAGTCATCCGGAATGGCGGGGGTCTGCTCCAGGATATCGACGATGGGAAAACGGTCTTCCATCCGCAGCCCCATAAACAATCGCGGCATCAGGGGAAAATGAAAGTTCATGTGGCACTCCTTGCCGTTGCCGAAATAATCGACCACATCTTCCGGCCACTGGTTGGCTTCACCCAGCAGCATGCGGTTTTCATAGGAGCTGTCCACGTGGGCGCGCAATTTTTTCAAAAAAGCATGGGTTTCAGGCAGATTTTCACAGTTGGTTCCTTCGCGCTCGTATAGGTAGGGCACGGCGTCCAATCGCAGCCCGTCTACCCCCATACCGAACCAGAAGTCGAGGGCCCGCAAGACCGCCTTATGCACCTGGGGGTTGTCAAAATTCAAGTCCGGCTGATGGGCGTAAAACCGATGCCAGAAATAGGCACCGGCCACCGGGTCCCAGCTCCAGTTGGATGATTCAAAATCTTTGAAAATAATCCGCGTTTCTTCATATTTTTCGGGGGTCTCGCTCCAGACATAGAAGTTGCGCCGGCTGCTGCCGGGTTTGGCCCGTCGGGCACGCTGAAACCACGGGTGCTGGTCGGAGGTGTGGTTGATGACCAGCTCGGTAACCACGCGCAATCCGCGCCGGTGGGCCTCGCGCAAAAATGTTTTAAAGTCGCGCAGTTTTCCGTAGCTGGGGTGAATGTTGGTGTAATCGGCGATATCATAGCCGTCGTCCTTCAGCGGCGATGGATAAAAGGGCAGGAGCCAGATGGCCGTTACCCCCAGATTTTGAAGATAGTCGAGCTTTTGGGCAAGCCCTTTGAAGTCGCCCATGCCGTCTTCGTCGCTGTCGAAAAAGGTTTTGACGTGCAGCTGGTAAATAACGGCATCTTTGTACCACAACGGGTCATCTTCTAACGCCGGATCTTTTTTCATTTTCTTTACCATCGTTGAGATTGCTACATGAAGTAGTCGAAATCCTGTTCTGTGCGAACTTTGCGCCGTAGACGAAAAACATGCACCGGCACAATTTGAGGGTTGAGTTCAAGGTAGTTACGGGGTCCGTGCCAGAGATAGCGGGCCCCGCTGATTAAATCGTGCATCTGAAACGGCTGTTGCGCATCGAGGTCCATCTCGGCCAGGGGCAGCTCCAGCCATCCGGAATGGGTGTGGTGAGGGTCGAGATTGACGGCCGTCAGGACCACGTTGGAAAAGTCCTCGTTATGTTTGCTGTAGCAGATCAGCTGCTCGTTATCGAGGGGGTGGAAACGAAGGCTGCGGTCGTTTTGCAGGGCTGGATTTTCCCTGCGGATTCTGTTGACACGCGCGATATAGTCCTTTAAGTTCTCAGGGCAGTTGAGGTCCCAGGTTTTGATTTCAAATTTTTCCGAGTCCAGATATTCTTCACTGCCCGGTTTGCGAGGGTTGTTTTCACATAGCTCGAAAGCCGGTCCGTAAATCCCGTAGCTGGCCCCCAGCGTGGCGGCCAGTGCCAGCCTAATCATGAAGGCCGTCCGGCCGCCCATCTGCAGGTATTCGGTGAGAATATCGGGCGTATTGGGCCACAAATTGGGCCGAAAAAATTCAGACACGGCGGTCCGGGTCAGCTCGGTGAAATATTGCGTCAGCTCATATTTGGTGTTGCGCCAGGCAAAATAGGTGTAGGATTGCGTAAATCCAAGTTTGGCCAGGCGGTACATCACCTTGGGCCGCGTAAACGCTTCGGCCAGGAATATGACTTCGGGCCAATCTTTTTTAATCTCACCGATCAGCCACTCCCAGAACGCAAACGGTTTGGTATGCGGGTTGTCCACCCGGAAAATGCGAACCCCCTGCTCGATCCAGAAGCGGACCACGCCCAGCAGCTCGGTCCAGAGCTCCTGCCAGCGGTCGCATTCAAAGTCAATGGGATAGATGTCTTGATACATTTTGGGAGGATTTTCAGCAAACTGGATGGTACCGTCAGGTCGCTGCCGGAACCACTCCGGATGCTCTTTGAGGTAGGGATGGTCCGCCGAGCATTGCAAGGCAAGGTCCAAAGCCACCGCGATACCGAATTCAGCGGCCCTGGCCACCAGGCGGCGAAAGTCTTCCAGCGTTCCCAGCCGGGGATGCACCGCCCGGTGCCCACCTTCCGCGGATCCAATTGCCCAGGGACTTCCCGGATCACCGGATTTTGCCATTGGGGCATTGTTTTTGCCCTTGCGGTGGGTGTGCCCGATTGGGTGAACCGGGGGCAGGTAGAGCACATCAAAGCCCATTTCTGCAATATAGGGCAGACGTTCTTCACAGTCCTTGAAGGTTCCGTGACGGCCGGTCTCCGCGGCACATGAGCGCGGAAACATTTCATACCAGGTGCTGAAGCGGGCCTGCTGGGGCTCAACAACAACCCCCAGCAATTTTTTGTAGCGCGTTGCATGGGTTCTATCCGGATAACGGGACGCCAGGCGTGCCAAATTGCGATCCAACGCCAGCTGGGTCTTTTCTTTCAATGGCTTGTCGGAGATCAGCAATTCTGACCAACCGCTCAGCGTCGTGGCATCCGCACCCGCTGCACGCTCGGCGGCCGCGCCGATAAGTTCAGACCCGATCAATAAATCCACCGCCACGTTTTGTCCGGCAGCTACTTTTTTCCCAAGATCCCGTTGCCAGGTCATAAAATGATCCACCCAGCCCTGCAGGGTATACCAGTAACGTCCGACGCTGGTCACGCGAAAGGTGCCCCGCCAGCGATCGTTTACCAGGTGTTTCATAAATACCGCCCTCCATGCCGCTTCGTCGTCGAAGCGATAAAGGAGAAGGCCGGCAATGACATCGTGACTATCGGCGGCAATATCAGCTTCCACGCGAACTTGCTCGCCCACCGTTCGCTTAACGGGGAACCGACCACCGTCTATTTCCGGGTCGACACCTTCGATAATTACCCGCTTTGGGATATTCTTGATCTTTGCAGCTGTCATCTGATTACCTTTCTGGTTTTGCGACTATCGAGATATCAGGATTACTGCTTCTCGTAGCCCTACAGAGTATCAGTGAATCTTAAATCAAAGCAATGACAGTGAACATACAGCCAATCCTGTATTTTTGAGATTTCAGGGGGGTATTTTTATTCCAGCAAAATTTGGATGCAGCGTGTTGATCACCGTCCTCTCCCCATTGATTAAATTCAGCCGTTATCTTTTGTCCGTCTATGGTAGTCGTCGAATAATAAGGATACCGCCAGCGGCCCAAGGGTCAGCAGCGCTAGCACAAAGCACTGCAGCCCGAAATATTTCAGGATCGGTCCCGAGCGAACGGCCTTGATCAGTGGACGCATAATGGACCTCAAGACCTCCAGGTATTGGTAGCTGGGTCTGTCGAGTCTCGCCGGGTTTAGCCTTTTATTCCTTCTCCTCTTCCGGTGCCCGGACAGTCAAGACCGGGCAATCCGCAAGCCTGACAACCTTTTCAGCTACAGAACCGAAAACAAACCGCTGCCAGCCGGATTCACCATGGGTCGGTATGACGATGATATCGGCCTTTTCCTTTGCGGCCAACCGCACAATCTCATGGGCCGGCTTACCGTGGACCACAAAGGTGCAGGTTTGAATTTCTGCAGGTATCTTCGCCTGCCGGATGTCTTCAAGGGATTTTTGCGCTGATTCCTGGAGTTCTTCCAGAACGGTGGAAAGGTGAAATCCGGTAGGCGCCGAGGCGCCGGCCATTATCGGCATGGGGGCAACCACGTGCACCAGGAGTATCTCGGACGAAAATTGGGTGGCCAATTCCGTGGCTATTTTTAATCCCGCATAGGCCGGTTCACTGAAATCCGTCGGCCACAAGATTTTTTTCCAAGGCAGCATAAACTCCTCCTTTACTGGTTGGTCATAACGATCCAAAATGTATATCTTTCAGGGCTAGGATATCCATCCGGGAATTACTTTTAGCAACCCTTAAATCATTTTCCCATTGGCTGAATCCTGTCCGGGTCTTTAGGTTTAAGATAGACTTAACACGGTGAGTAATTTTTTCTATGGGGTGTATCCTTTATTTGATCCGTTTTTAAAGATTATTTCGGCCAAAACGTCGGAATGAAGAATCATGCATAGGGGTCGACCGGGTAAACCGTATTTTCAATTACCTGCTCACATTTACTTCCAAAAAATCTTAGATGGGTGGATTCCGGATCATCGGGTATAAACTCTAACCATGTCGCGGCAATAAAGCACAAACAGGAAGCTACTGAACATAGACGGTTTTAATGTTGACAAACTCCTTAATGCCGTAGTGGGACAGCTCCCGCCCGTAGCCGCTTTGCTTGATACCGCCAAAGGGAAGACGCGGATCCGACTTAACAAAGGCGTTCACAAAGCAATTCCCGGCCTCCAGATCATCGGCGGCGATGCGTTCGCCGCGCACCGCGTCACGGGTAAATACGGCCGCCCCCAGACCGAATGCAGAGTCGTTGGCCGTCTGGATGGCTTCGGCCTCATTTTTAACCGGGATAATGGCCGCAACCGGCCCAAACGTCTCTTCATCATATGCGGGCATGCCCTTTTCAACCCCGCTGAGGACGGTCGGCGGATAAAATGTGCCTTCGCCTTTTGGCATTTCACCTCCCAGAAGGCGCCTGGCACCCATCTCAATGCTGCGGGCAACCTGTCGATGAAGATTGTCACGCAGATCGGCGCGGGCCTGGGGGCCGATCTCACTGGCCTCATCGAGGGGATCGCCCATCTTTTTAGATTGCATCTGATCGACCAGCATCGCTTCAAAGGGTTTGAGCACTTTTTCAACGACCACCAGGCGCTTGGCCGCAATACAGCTCTGGCCTGAATTCAAGAGTCGGCTGGCCACGCAGGTTTCAACGGTTTTTTCCAGATCAGCGTCCTCCAGGACAATGTAGGGATCGCTGCCGCCAAGCTCCAGCACCGTTTTCTTGAGCATTTTGCCGGCCCTGGCCGCCACGGCCTGACCGGCGGATTTGCTGCCGGTCAGGGTTACGGCGCTGATATGGGGGTGTTCGATAAGACCTTTCGCCCGCCCGCTGGAAATCAAAAAATTTTGAAACAGATTTTGCGGAAATCCGGCCTGCTTGAAGACATCTTCAATGGCCAGGGCACAGCCCGGCACATTCGATGCATGCTTCAGGATGAGCCCGTTGCCGGCCATTAACCCTGGAGCGGCATGCCGAAACACCTGCCAGAACGGGTAGTTCCAGGGCATAATCGCCAGAATCACGCCCAGGGGCTCAAAGACCACATAGCTTTTGCGGGCATCGGACCGGATCATTTCCGGCTGCAGCATATCTGGGGCGTGCTCGGCATAGTGGTCACAAACCCAGGCGCATTTTTCGATTTCGGCCCGTCCGCCCACAACAGGCTTTCCCATTTCCCTGGCCATTGTGCGGGCATATTGGCTTTGATTTGTCATGAGAACCCGGGATGCCGCCTTCATCAGGGCCGCCCGGTCATTGAAGCCCGTTCGCCGCCAGGCCTGAAAGGCATGCCGGGCTTTTTCCAAGGCACCTGCAATTTCAGCGGGTGTCATTTCCTGGTATGTACCGATGGTTTCCCCGGTAGTCGGATTAATCGCAGTTAACATGCTAAATCCTCCCTTTTTAGTACTTGCTTCGCGCTGGCATTAGCTTTTGGACTCTGGGTCCCTTGTCTTTTATAATTACTCCCGGGCCTTTGATAAATACGTTTGATCCCGTATTCATGCCCGGCAACACGTGTATTCAGGAACAAGCTTGTTAAATGCGGTTTGGCGCTTACAGTTTGGAGGGGGGTTATCCGCAATTCAGACGCGGGAGCCGCTTGCAATAGAGTCCATACCGGACTGCTGAACCAGGAATACAGGATAGGCCCCATAGACTTTTTTCTGAAGATTGCCCATTATTATAGGATATGGAGATATAAAAAACTTAGGTAAAGAACCTGACCCGGGTTCTTGATAACCCGACTCTATGGAGGATAAACCAATGCAGAAACCGATCGAACGAGTCGCTCTGGTCACGGGAGCCAACAGGGGAATCGGATTTGAGATCGCCAGGCAGCTGGCCCTTAAAAAAATAACGGTTCTGATGGGGGCCCGCCATGCAGAAAGGGGCCTGGATGCCCAGAATAAACTCGCCGGTCAGGGCCTGGATGTCCATTTCATCCGCATCGACGTGACCGATCCCACGACATTGGAAGCCGCCATTGGCAGGATCAAAGATAACTTCAGGCGGCTGGATATCCTGGTCAATAATGCCGGAATCATGCTGGATGCAGAAACACGGATTCTCGAGCTGGGTGGCGCTTTGTTACAGAATACCCTGGAAACCAATACATTCGGACCGCTGCTGTTAAGCCAGGCCTGTGTGCCCATCATGAAGCAAAACCGTTACGGCCGAATCGTTAATATGTCAAGTACGTTGGGTTCACTTTCGGATATCGCCAATCCGGACTCGGCCCATGCGGAGGTCCAATCCCCGGCCTACCGACTGTCAAAAACCCTCCTGAACGGCATCACCGTTTTACTGGCCAGGGAATTGCGCGGGACAAACATCCTGGTCAACTCTGCCTGCCCGGGATGGGTGCAAACGGAGATGGGAGGAGACCAGGCACCGATATCGCCTCAACAGGGAGCCGCCACGCCGGTCTGGCTTGCCACGCTGCCTGACGAAGGGCCTTCAGGCGGCTTTTTCAGGGAACAGCAACCGGTTCCCTGGTGACAATAGGATGTCGGCCTTCAGTCCTCCACTACGTATTGCGGCATGGCCTCAACAATCAGTTTCCCGACCGACAGCCAGACCGCATCGTCGCTGACGCTGTCCAGCCACATGCTGGGAATCAGTTTGCGAGATTTAGAAATCAGCCCATGAGAGATCAGTATATGGGTCACGCGCTGTGTTTTGTCGTCAGCATAAATTCGCTCCACATCACCGACATGCTCGCCGTCACTGCTGACAACTCTGGCGCCTTCTTCCAGCGCAACGGTCCCGTCGGGGATGTGCACCTCGGTTTTACGCACATAATGCGGCTGCGGATAGCCGGAATAGGTACCCATGTGCGTGCTCCACCAGGCCCCTTTTGGGTGCGGATAATACCAGGCGAGAGCCCCTAAACCTCCCCAACCCGGTTTGGCAGCACTTTTGGCATCTTCCACCGGGACATAGTGCGTTTCTTCGAAATCCGGAAATTCATCCGAGTCGTCCCGCCCTTGCTTTAACACGACCTGGTCTTCGGTTGCGGTGTCAACAGCATCAAGAGAAACGACTTTATCCTCGGTAAATAGAAATCCCTTTTTGACCACAAGGTGGGTTAGTTCTTTCGACTTGGGATCAAGGACCACGCGATCGATCCGTCCGACCTTCTGTCCGCCTGCAGTAACCACGCTGGCGTTTTCCTTAAATTGCATAACAAAGTACCTCCTTTTTATTGTTCCGATCAACATACAGCCTATAGGTTTTCCAAGCGTGCATGTTCTAATTCTCCGGTTGATGAAGTTTGCGGTGGATCACACCGTACGGCCCAGAAACAAAAGTCGGGCAGCTGCTTATAGCCAACGCCGACAGCCCCGTCGCGCGGATAAAGCACCCACGCATATTGCTTTTCATAGGCACTGGTGGTCGCAGACCAGTATCCCTCGGCAATGTCTTCAAAGGGGTGACCTGCCGGCAGGGCCGGTGAATGACGATTTAGATCCACCAGGCTTTCCAACTCACGGATGTTGGGCAGACGCCAGTCGGCATGTCCGCATACATTTTTGGCATTCAGCGTCGCGATCGCCTCGAGCGCTTTTTCCCATCTGACCGGCCGCTGCGCAGCACCTGGCGGCTTCAACCACACCCGTTTCGTCAACCGGTCCCGGGCGCTGCGGTCGGCGTTGATCACGAATCGATTCGGCATCGGTTCGTCATCAGGCTGTACACCCGCTGCCGGCCACACCATATAGGAGTTGGCTTTCATACCCCGGTAGATCCGGCCGCCACCTAAATGAATATACCAGGCCTGATCGGCCAGCCGCCGGCATGAGGAGGCGGTCCAATAATATCCGGAGAAAATTTCGATGAACGGATGACCTTCCGGCAAGGCCGGGTTGATGCACTGGTGGCTGATCAGCGTAAACAGCTCTCGGCGCGATGGTAATCGCCAATTATTGACCCCGCGATGGCTCGACCTATTGAGGTGGTCAATGTATTCAAAGGCCTCGGCCCAGCTCATGGGAAATGTCGCCGGGCTCGCGTTTTGACTCCATGCCAGACCGGTAGTCCGGTCGGTTACGACGTCACCCCGGGCTTCGAATCTGTTCATCGGTAGCTGTCGGGGGCAGCTGTTTTCCGCATCCTGTCCACTGCCGGCGCAGGGAATTTCTTGCCCGGATTCGTTGTAACAACAGGTCTGGTCCGTTACTAACTGGAGCAAGGACATCATCTGGCTCCCAAATCCGACAGCCGGTTTATGCCATCTGTCATGCGTTGCCGGGTCTGTATCCTCTCAAGAAGAAGCATATTTTTACGGGTTTTTCGTTGATAATTTCGCGTCAGTCGTCGTCCTGGCTGTCATCGGGGAGTTTGTCTTTGAATCGGCCCAAAGCCCAGAGAGTGACAAAGTTGAGCAGGCTTAAGACAATGGCGATTTCAAAGCGGTTGAATGCAACGGCCAACCCAATCGCGCCGGTATTCCAGATGCTGGCAGCAGAGGCCGTACCTGAAACCCTGTCTTTATCCTTGAATATGGCTCCACCACCGATGAAACCGATGCCGGTCACGATCCCTTGAAAGATCCGGGCCTCCCCGTCCGTGGAATCGATCACGGACATACCCACCATCATGAAACCGCAGGAAACCACCGCAACCAGCGGAAAGGTTCGCAATCCGAAATGCCTCTGGCTCCGCTCCCGGTCCAGGCCAATCGGTATGGCCAGGGCATAGGCCACGACCAGGTGCCACAGGTAATCAACGGTTTGGTGCCAGTTAATATTTGCTAATTCGGAAAGCATGGTGATGTCTTTACCTTTTTCCCCTTTCAGAAAATTTTTGGTCTTAAAAAAATGAAATGCGCTCACCCATAGTATAACATTGTAAAGTTCTGTACCATGGGGTTAATCTTGTATTTGACATATTTCTGGGACGTATGTTGATAGCGCTTCTGGAAACAAACATAAGGGCTGAACAAATGAAAAATACTGTCAATTCCTTATTGTCAATAGCACTGTTTAAAAGAATACTTAAGGACATTTAATATGAGCTGATCCAAACGCTCTCATATTTTTTCTTCATTATAACCAACAATGCAGCCATGAAAGGAGAGCTCCGATGCTTAATTTGATTGCAAAATATTGGTGGACTTTCGTTATCCGCGGACTGCTGGCAATCGCTTTTGGGTTGATAGCACTTGTCTGGCCGGGTATCACGCTGATTGTGCTGGTTGTCCTGTTTGGCTTTTATGTCATCCTGGAAGGCATCCTCTCGATTATTGCCGCCTTCATCAACCGCGGGATGCAATCCTGGTGGGTTCTGCTGCTCGAGGGTTTGGCCAGCATCGCCATGGGTTGCGTCGCTTTCATTTGGCCGGGCCTAACCGCAGTCGTTCTCCTGATCTTTATCGCGATTTGGGCCATTCTGACAGGCTTGTTGGAAATATGGGCCGCTGTTCAGCTGCGCAAAGAAATCAGAGGTGAATGGATACTCGCCCTAACCGGCATAATGTCGACATTAATCGGAATTATTCTTTTTACAAACCCCGGGGCGGGAGCGCTGGCGGTTGTATGGATGATCGGCATTTATGCCGTTATATTCGGCGCGCTTCTGACATTTTTGGGCTTCAAGTTCCGTAAATTGGGTTCGACGCACTGAACCCGGGCATATTGCCGTTCAAATATCCGCAAATTGCGGTGGGGTGACGATTCCCATAGCGGTCTTGAGGCTTATGCAGAAGCAACTTGTCTAATCGTATCAAAGATGTATAGTGAGAAAAACGTAACTGGGGAGGAAAATTGGTTGAAAAAAGCAAAATCGCTGATACCGGCCGGAAAAAGCGAAGCAACCATCAATGGTATTAACCCGGCAAACGGCCATATCAATGCCAACCGCTATAAGCAGAACGAAAGGAACCCATGGTGCCGATCCTGCAAGAAAAGCACAATTGCTGGCGGACATCCCATGCAGATAAAGCGGCATTTTTAATCGATGGTGCGGCCTATTTTGAAGCCATGGCGGATACCATTGAACAGGCTCAGCAGACCGTATTCATTGCCGCCTGGGATATTGACAGCCGAATTCAAATTCGGCGGCGCGACGACGGTGAAAGCAACTTTAAATGTCTGGGCGATTTTTTAAACGCCAGGGTGCAGTCCACGCCCGGCCTGCAGGTTTATGTCCTGACCTGGGATTTTCCGATGCTGTATGTCAGAGAGCGGGAATGGCTGCCGATTTTTAACCTGGGCTGGAAAACCCATCGGCGTGTCCACTTCCATCTGGACGATGAACACCCCATCGGCGCTTCCCAACACCAAAAGCTTGTGGTGGTAGACAATCAAGTCGCATTTTGTGGCGGCTTTGATCTGTCAAATAGCCGCTGGGATACGCCTGAGCATCGCATTGATGACCCGCGGCGAAAAAATCCGGACGGCAAATCCTACGGTCCGTTTCATGATATCCAGATGATGGTGGCAGGAGATGCAGCCGCAAGCCTGGGCGAGCTGTTTCGGGATCGCTGGCAATGGGCGACCGGTCAACGGATCAATCGTGAAGCTGGTGCATCCGGTGATCTCTGGCCGAAAAATGTCTCCCCCGATCTAAATGACATCCGGGTGGCGATTGCGCGAACACTGCCGGCTTACAGGGACCGTGAGGAAGTGCGGGAAGTAAAAAAACTGTATGCCGACGGTATCGCCGCAGCAAAAAATTCAATTTACATTGAGAACCAGTACCTGACGTCCGATGAAATTGGCCGCTCCCTTGCAGATAGCCTTTCACAAAATCAGGGGCCTGAAATCATCGTGGTCCTTCCCAAAGCGGCCAGCGGCTGGCTGGAGCAATCCACAATGGATGCCCTGCGGGCCCGGATTTTAAAAACGCTTTTCGGTGCGGACCGCCACGGTCGCCTGCGGGTGTTCTATCCTGCTTTAGGTGATGGTAACCCTTCCGTATACGTACATTCAAAACTGATGATCGCCGATGACCGACTGGCGCTTATCGGATCCGCTAATTTAAGCAACCGTTCAATGGGCCTCGATTCGGAATGTTGCCTGGCCGTCGAAGCGGGAGGCGATAACGCCACAGCCAAGGCGATTGCGGCCTTGCGCAACCGTCTTGTGTCTGAGCATCTTGGGTTCTCTGTGGACGAAGTAACCAGAGGACTTGCCGACCAGACGTCAATGCTCCAGGCCATCGAATCCATGTCGGCTTCTTCAGAGCGACGCCTGGAAAAGCTGGATTACCGGCAGGAGTTGCCCTTTGATGCCGCCGCCATCGTCCGTGATCATAAACTGCTGGATCCGGAAGCCCCCGTTGAAATTGACCGCATGATGGATCGTTTTGTGCAGGACGAAAACGGACGTGCAAAATTTCAACAGGTCACTAAAATCGCAAGCATATTGCTGATTTTGCTGGCCCTGGCCGCTGCCTGGCGTTGGACACTCCTTTCAGAGTGGATGAATAGCGAAAATTTGGCCGCTTGGGCCCGTGAAATTCGCGGCAATCCTCTATCTTTTTTGGGCGTTCTCGGGGTCTACGTTGTCGGCGGGCTGATCATGATACCCATTACCCTGATGGTTGGCGTTACGGCAATGGTTTTTGAACCTGCATGGGGCGCCCTGTATGCATTGATCGGTTGCCTGTTAAATGCCCTGGTATCTTATTTAATCGGTTCAAGGCTGGGAAAGCAGACCGTTCGCAAATTGGCCGGACAACGGCTTAATCGCTTGAGCCGACAAATCGCCAAACAGGGTATTTTGACTGTCGCCATTATTCGCAACATTCCGGTGGCGCCGTTTACGATTGTTAATTTGATAGCGGGCGCTTCCCACATCGAGCTCAAAGATTACCTGATCGGCACCGCAGTCGGAATGTTGCCCGGGATTCTGGCCATTACGATATTTGCCGATCGTCTTCTGCAATCCATCCAAAACCCGGACTGGATCAATATTCTCATTGCGGTGGTTCTGGCAGCCGGACTGGTTCTCGGAAGCTGGTGGATCAAAAAAAGACTGGCCGCCAGCCGTTATAACCGCTAAGTGACGGCCTGATGGTCTTGCAGAGGCAAGCCAGCCTGCTAAATAGAATCTAATTACCCGGCCCGCTCAGCATCAATACGTTGCCGGGCGAGTAAATTTACTTTCTAGCATGTATTTAAATACCGGCCGGACAGGATTATCTTTTAAAAGTTGTTTTGCAGCCCGAGGACACCGGACCCGCCAGGCATATTGGGCGAATCCGGCCGACTGCGAGATGCGTTGGCAGCAGTCATGAAAAAAATTATCGGTTTTAACCACTCGGGCTGCATGAATCTCGATCAAAGCAGGAGGTATTCAGTGAAAAAAAAAGAGCTCATCGAAACGATGTCGAAACTCGTTCAGCTGGACATCGATGCCGTCCAGGCCTATGAACAGGCCGTCAAGGAAGTCGAAGACCCGGTTATTCGGGACCGTCTGCTGAAATTTCAAGAGGAGCACCGCAATCACATCGAAGGTCTCACCGGACAAATCGTAGACCTGGGCGGTCAGGCACCTGATCAATCAATGGATTTCAAGGGCTACGTCATCGAGGCCTTTACGGCCGTCGAAAGTTTTACCGGGTTGAAAGGCGCCCTTAAGGCTATTAAAACCACGGAGGAGATAACCAACCGTTATTACGGCGAGGTGGTTTCCTGGGAGGCGCCTTCAGCGGTCAAAGATCTCCTGCGGACGTATTTCAGCGAGGAAAAGATTCACCTGGATTATATCACCAGCAACCTGCAGGCGCTGGCCTGATATCATCTGCCGCTTGAGGGTTAACTTTCTCCCAGCTCCTTTTCGATCACCTCATGGACGATGTTTTTTTGCAAAGTCTTTAAGCCGGCAGCGACCTCGACCGGATAGCGGACCGGTTTTTCGATGGCTTTGACCCTGTCGTCCAAGGCCTCAAAGTCCTTACGGCCGGTGGTTAAAAAGGACGTAGATGATCGCCGGTTGAAAAATACAGTCCATCCTGTATTGCCTAACCCCTTTGCCGCTGGCTACCATATCACTTAAGTTTTGAAGAGTGACTTTACAATTTCGGCCTGACCAAAGTGATCTACTTTATGTGACCCGGAAACACAGATTTCTGGCGCGGATTCAGGCCGGCGAGTATTGATTGGAAGAATAATCCAATAAATCAGGAACCCGGCGAGGGGGAGAAAAAGTCATGCAGATCATCTTCAGTGGCTGGGAAGGATTGAAGCTGGCGGGAGAAATGGCCTGGGAAACCTGGTGGGCGCTGGTTTTGGGCTTCACCATTGCTGGCGCGGTTGAAGCCTTCGTCAGTGAAAAGAAAATGACCCGCCTGCTGGGGGGCAGTGGTTTCCGGGAAGTGATTCTGGGTACCATTTTCGGTGCTGCTTCTTCCAGCTGTTCCTTCGGTGCCGTGGCGACCGCAAAATCACTGTTTAAAAAAGGGGCTTCGCCGGAAGCCAGCCTCGGAGCATTTCAGTTTGCCAGCACCAACTTGGTCATCGAATTGGGGCTGGTCATGTGGGTGCTGCTGGGGTGGGAATTCGTGGCGGCCAATTTTCTGGCGGGACTGATATTGATCGTCCTGCTGGTGCTTGCTTTTCGTTATGTTATTCCCTCCGCCTGGTTCGATCAGGCCCGCGACCATGTCCGCCAGAAGGAAGGCGTCCGAGATCCGCATTGCGGCATGGAAGTCGATCCTGACGCGGACAGCACCGTTGTGCTGGAAACCGAATCCGGTCAGCTCTATTTTTGTTCAAAATCATGCCGTGATGCCTACGCGGAACAACAAACAGACATGACGCTGCGGCAAAGGTTGCTGACCCGCAGGGGCTGGGCCGCGGCGTTTCAAAATGCCATCGGCGAATGGCGCATGCTCTGGAAAGATATTGCGGCCGGTTTTCTTGTTGCCGGTCTAATTGCCGCGTTTGTTCCCCGTCACTGGTGGGCAGCGTTGTTTGAAATTGGACCGCAGGGATCTTTTCTGTGGGTGGCGGCCAGCGCAGTAACCGGGGTCATCGTTGGCGTCATCACCTTTGTATGTTCGGTCGGCAACGTTCCCTTTGCCCTGATTCTTTGGAAAAACGGGATCCCCTTCGGCGGTGTGATGGCCTTTATCTTTGCGGATTTGATTGTCCCGACCATCACCGATGCCTACCGGCGCTACTACGGGCTGCGAATGGCTGCCGTTCTGTTTATTACGATATTCATTGCGGCCGCTATCGCGGGTGTGTTGATCCATTATATCTGCAACAGCCTGGGGTTGGTGCCGCCCCAGGGACAGCTTGGCGGTGTCGCCCCTTCCGGATACACCCTGTATTTGAATATCGTATTCACAGTGCTATTTGCGGCTCAACTGGCAGTGCGTTTTCAGAATTCAGGCCATCAAGGCAACGGCTGATGGTCTCTGATGATAACCCCAATGGGGCGATTGCCGCGGAGGGATCATGTGAAATTCCAGCTTGAAGGAATTACCTATACCTAAATCTAAATGGTTAGGTTTTCAGACCCTTACCTTTAATGAAGCAGTGATCCTGTCTAAATATACCAAAAAGGAGGTTACTCGACGATGAGTCAGCATCAAATGGAAATAACCGCACGTGCCCTGGTCGCAGAGGGCAAAGGAATTCTGGCGGCCGATGAAAGCCTTCCCACCATCGCTAAACGCTTCAAAAGCATCGCGCTGGAATCCACAGAGGAAAACCGACGATTTTATCGTGAAATGCTGTTTGCCACTTCCAGGATCGAAGAGTTTATCAGCGGCGTCATCCTGTTCGATGAAACCATACGTCAGCTCGCGTCTGATAAAACGCCCCTGGTAGAAATGCTGGCAGCCAGAGATATCATTCCGGGTATCAAAGTTGACAGGGGAACGACGGATCTGGCGGGCTTCACCGGCGAAACAGTCACTGAGGGTCTGGATGGTCTCCGGCAGCGGTTGATGGAATACCGTGAAATAGGTGCCCGTTTTGCCAAATGGCGCGCCGTCATTAAAATCGGGCAAGGGATACCCACCCCATATTGCATCAAAGCCAACGCGCATGCCCTGGCGCGTTACGCCGCCTTATGTCAGCAGTGCGACCTGGTTCCGATTGTCGAGCCGGAAGTGCTGATGGACGGAGATCACAACATAAACCGATGCGGCGAGGTCACCGAGGCTACCTTGAACCGCGTTTTTTTTGAACTCAACGCTCACCGGGTGGTTTTGGAAAACATTTTGCTGAAGCCCAATATGATATTGCCCGGCAAAGGATGCCCGCAGCAGGCCAGCTCCGAGGAGATAGCTGAAACCACCGTCACGATATTTCGTCGCGTCGTTCCCGCAGCCGTACCGGGAATTGTTTTTCTTTCCGGCGGACTGAGCGCCGAGGAGGCCACAGCAAATCTCAACGCCTTGAATGCCATGGGAACCCATCCCTGGCAGCTAAGCTTTTCGTTCGGTCGCGCCCTGCAGGCCCCGGTCCTGGAGACCTGGGCGGGCGAAACGGAAATGGTGACCGAAGCCCAGCGCCGGTTTTATCAGCGTGCGCGCCTGAACGCTGCGGCGCGACGCGGCCAATATTCCCTGGAGATGGAAGCCGCCCCGTCATGACGTACGAACGTTCTGTCGATAACCAACTAAACTGGACTGGAATCGATCAGAATGAACACGATGGAAAAGGGATTCGCCGTTACCGACGGCAGGGATAACATTGTGCGCGTTCTGGAGGTTATCCACGGCAAATCATTGCCCCGGCTGGTTGATGAACTGCCGGTGGACCACCGGACCTATTTTGACGACCATTTCCCGGAAATCCTGCATGGTTTTATCGAGTGCGTCTCCGCCATCAGGTTTTTGCACGATCATGGTGAAAAGCACGGCGACATCCGGCGCGACCACATATTGATCGACAGCAACAGCGGTGCTTACCGCTGGATCGATTTTGATTATAACTACCGCCACCGGGAGAACATATTTGGCTACGACCTGTTTGGGCTGGCAATATTTTAATTTATCTGGTGGGAAAAGGCGACACCCTGATTCATGATCTTAAAAATAAGAACCATCGCGCTCTAACCAAAATAGGCCAGGCGGACATCAACATCGTATTTCACAATCGCATTGCCAATTTGAAAAAAATATTTCCCTATATTCCAGAACCGCTGAATCGAATTCTGCTGTACTTTTCCAATAGCGCCAATCGTTTCTACGAGCAGGCGGGACAGCTTTTGGAAGATTTTATGGAATGCGAGCTGCTGTTCAAATAATCGAGCAGCTGATCCGGCTGGCGCTAAGGGGACTGAATGAAAGGGAGCAAACAGATGACCGAACCAAAATCTCAGGGCGCATAATAGATCCGATAGATAGCGCCGGCCCGGTCGTCGGAGACCAATAGTGCGCCGTCGGGCATAACCAGAACATCCACCGGACGTCCCCAGGCCTGACCCTTCTGCTTCTGCAGCCAGCCTTTGGCAAAAACTTCATAGGCGACGGCTCGATTTTTTACCAGGCGAACCAGGGCGATCCGATAACCGATGGGGACCGTCCGGTTCCAGGACCCGTGTTCGGCAATAAAGATTTGATGCCGGTATTGCTCCGGAAACATTCGGCCGGTATAAAACTTCATGCCCAGGCCGGCCACGTGCGGCCCCAGCTCGATGGCCGGCGGGTGAAATTCATCGCAGGATCTGTTTTCACCATACTGCGGGTCGGGTATCCGTCCGGCATGACAGTAGGGAAAACCGTAATGCCCACCTTTTTCGGAAGCGCGATTAAGCGTATCCGGCGGCATGTCGTCTCCCATCCAGTCTCTGCCGTTGTCCGTAAACCAGAGATCCCTTGTTTCCGGGTGCCAGTCGAACCCGACTGTATTGCGGACTCCCCGGGCATAGATTTCCAGTTCGCGGCCGTCAGGTGCCATGCGCATTATGCTGGCAAATCGAGGATCGCTGCGTTCGCAGACATTACAGGGTGCCCCAACCGGCACGTACAACCTGTCGTCGGGACCGAAAGCAATGTACTTCCATCCGTGATGTTCTTCGGCGGGGAAGTTGTCGTTGACGACAACCGGCTGACCGGGATTTGCCGGATCCACCTCGATACCATCGAAACGCAGGACACGGCTTATTTCGGCGACATACAGGGCGCCGTTGCGGACCGCTACCCCGTTTGGCGTCTGCAGATCTTTGGCCACCACGATCACTTCATCGGCCGTGTGATCCCTGTCGTTATCCAGAACCGCATAGACCTTGCCTTGATCTCGGGTTCCCACAAAGAGAATTCCCCCGGCGCCCAATGTCATGGATCGCGCACCGGGCACACGGGCATACAGTGAGATCCTGAACCCCGGCGGCATTTCGATTTGATCCAGATGGATGCCTTCCTGCACGCGCGCAGGCGAACATCCCGGCAGCCACAACAGGATCAGCCCCATGATGCCAAATCGCTGCAATGTCTTCATTCCAACCTCGCTGCGCTGTTAATTTTTTATGATATGGTAGCTTTTTGCCATGGCTGATTAACCGTATGCTCACAGGATATTTGAGCGCAGGCTCCAGCGGCTTTGCGGATAAAAACGCTGCAGCATGATCCAGTCTTCTTTGAGCTCATCGACTTCATGCGAGTTCAGATAACGGCTGACACCCCTGTAATACAATGCTTCAGGAGCAAATTGGCTGCGGGGATGCTGCTCGAAGACCGCCTTGAAAAGCGGCTCGGCATCTGTGTATTTTTTTCCGCGCAAATAAAACTGTCCCCGGGCAACACCGAGCATGGCAATGAACTCAGATGGCGGCAGCCAGCCCTCGACCCGGTAAACCCGTTTCTGGTTGCGATCGAGCACATTCAAATTGGGGGTCCAGATGGCCTGAAATTCATTGGCCAGTTTGGAAACCGTTTCGATGTCGACCTGAACGGGTACGAAATAGTCGTTGAGCAGGGTTGCCACCTGCATATTCGGGTACGTCACGGTACCCAATTTGGCGCACCCGCCTCACCCGTCTTTGAAAAAATCGAGAAACAGCGGTTTCTTCTCGTCGCGGGCACGACCGACACCTTTTTCATAATCATGTATCCAATTGATTTTGGTTTCCTGCATTTGATGTTTCTCCTCTTCGTTGAATAGTGGCTTACAATTTTGTATGACGAGATCCGTATGCGGGTCCTACCCATGATCCAAGTGCGTATTCATGTAGGCTCTCAACGAACTGCTCATCAACGGATATGCGCACCGCATCTTCACTGACACTGTCCACCCACATGCTGGGTAACAGCTTGTGCAATTCGGATATTGACCCCTGAGAAATCAGCAGATGGGTATTTTCTTTAAATTGCATGATACCTCCTTTGCGCTTATCTTTATCAATAGAACAGATCGCAAGCCGAAGCAATAGGCGCAATCAAGTATTTGCCCGGTCGAGTGACAGTATTGTATGCCGTAACTGCGATGATCGATCAAATAGTCAGGCCCTTTCCAGGATGCCAATACGCCGTCGACTTCCAGCCGGAAATCAAAATGCATCCTCATCATGGGACAGGGCTCTGTGGCTTTTTGCGGTTTCGGCGCGCCCGCTTGTACCGCCATGAGCCGGATGTAAAGCCGGCCTCATTTTTGAAAGCACATCTTGTCGCCGTAAGGCATCACTCGCCGTCTTTGATCACGGCATAGGGAAATTTTAATCGAAAAATACAGCTTATACCGTATTGTAAAACCTCAGGGGTTTAATAAAACTCTTTCACCAACAGGATCACCGCGGACCCCGGGTAGTGTTTAGCGGCGGTAAAAAAGATGAAGGCAAAAATCCATGAATTAGAGAAATTCCGCGAGCGGCGGCACCTGTTCGCCGATCGCGTCGCTGCCGGCGAAACCGTCGGTTTGATGCTGCAAGCGGAGTATGGCCATATCGAAGACGGTATGATTCTGGCCATTCCGTCCGGCGGTGTTCCGGTGGGGTTAAAAGTTAGCAAGATATTGAATCTGCCGTTTGACCTGCTGATTGCCAGAAAGTTGCAGATTCCGGGCAATCCTGAGGCCGGTTTCGGGGCGATGACATTGGCCGGGACTGCATTCATCAATGAGAACCTTTTAGCACAACTGCGGTTAAACCCGGCCCAGATCGAGGCTGAAAAAAAGAGGGTCGGAATAGAACTCGAAAAACGCAACAAGGTGTTTCGGGCAGAACGGCCCTTTCCCGATTTAAGCGGAAAGATGGTTATTCTGGTCGACGACGGTCTGGCCTCCGGCTTCACCATGCTGGCCGCCATTGATAGGGTCAAAAATGCCAGAGCGCGGGAAACGGTCGTGGCGGTCCCCACGGCTCCGAGGACTTCTATCAACCGTATAATATCGCAGGTGGACACCATCTTCTGCCCCAATATCCGTACCGCAGCATATTTTGCCGTCGCCGATGCCTATCGAGACTGGCATGACTTAAGTGAAAAAGAAGTTATCGATCTGGTGGAAAAACCGGGCTGAACGCCGATCGGAATAACCACCCTGTCGACCGTGTTCCTCTGGTTTACCGTCAGGCACCGAATTTCTTCAGGCGCAGGGCGTTGGCCAGCGCCAGCGGCATCAGGTCCGTTGCCGGCATGCGCGGGCCCAGACCACCGCCCATACAGGGGCGTTCTCCAAAACGATCGACGCCGTCGGGCCGGCAGCAACGGGAATGGAGCAATACCGGCTGAGAAAGGATGAAATACTGGATTTACCCTATTTATTCAGCAAACGAAATGTATAAAAGTTAGATGTGGGTCTTTGTGCTCCAGATTAAATAGTTGCATTGCGGAACATATTTTTGACAGCCGCTATGAATCCTGCTCAATCCGTAACCAGAAAAGGAGAAAACTCCCGTGAATTGCCCAGAGAAACCAAAGTTTGTCCTGATCAGCAGGCGTTTCGACGCCGTCATTTTCGATCTCGATGGCGTGATCACCGATACCGCCACATTGCATGCCGCGGCCTGGAAGGAGATGTTCGATGACGCTCTAAATGAAATCAGCACTCCGGCCGGCGGCAAACAGGCGCCGTTCGACAAAAAAGAAGATTATTTGCGCTACGTCGACGGCAAACCACGTCGTGACGGTGTGGTTGATTTTCTGGCCTCGCGCCAGATTGAGCTGCCGGACGGCCAAGCGGATGACTCCCCTGACAAGCTGACCGTTTACGGACTCGGGAATCGCAAAAATCAGTTGTTTCAGCAGAAACTCAAAGATGACGGTGCCAAGGTTTATGCTTCCAGCGTGCGTCTGATACGTGAACTACGCGCGTGCGACGTCAAAACCGGGGTCGTATCCTCGAGCAAAAATTGCCGGGACATCCTCGAGACGGCTGGAATTACCGACCTGTTCGAAACCATCGTTGACGGCCGGGATGCCGCCGAGCAAAACCTGGACGGCAAACCGGCACCGGACATATTTCTGGCGGCTGCCTGCCAGCTCGGTGTTCGGCCGCAACGGGCCGCAGTTGTCGAAGATGCCCTGGCGGGGGTCCAGGCCGGCAAGCTCGGCCGTTTTGCCTGCGTCATCGGGGTGGACCGCAATGAACAAAAAGCGGCCCTGCAAGAACACGGAGCCGATGTGGTCGTCAGCGACCTCTGCGAAATCAGTGTCGATGATCGCCCGCCCGACACAGGCACGCGAAAAGGCTTGCCCTCCGCGCTGCATCACGCCAATGAGATATACAGTCACCTAGCCGGCCGCACGCTGGCCGTATTTCTGGATTACGACGGCACCCTGACCCCCATTGTGCGGCGCCCCCAGGACGCCGATCTGTCGAAGAATATGCGGGAAATCCTGCGCAAACTGGCGCAGCGATGTCCGGTGGCGATCGTCAGCGGGCGCGACCTCAAGGACGTCCGCGAGCGGGTCGACATCGACGGGCTATATTATGCCGGCAGCCATGGTTTTGACATCGCCGGCCCCGGCGGCGGCCGCCATGAGCACCCCAAGGCGATACCGCTGCTGCCGGAGCTTGACCGTGCCGAAAAAGCCCTGCGCAAACGTCTGCCTGAAATCCAGGGCTGTCGCATTGAACGCAAAAAATTTTCAATTGCCGTCCACTATCGGGAGGTGGCGGAGGGAGAAGTGTCGGCCGTTGAAGACGGCGTTGAAGCGATTCATGCCGAATGCTCGGGCCTGCGTCTTTCCGGCGGCAAAAAGATTTTTGAGCTCCAGCCGGACGTGAAGTGGCACAAAGGCCGGGCGGTTCGCTGGCTGCTTGAAGAGGCTCTCAAATTAGACTGCAGCACCGTGATGCCGGTTTACATCGGTGACGATGTCACGGATGAAGATGCCTTCCAGGAGCTGCGCAACGACGGCATCGGCATTCGGGTCGACGATGCGGAAGTCAAGGACAGCGCCGCGCGCTATCAACTGCGGGACCCGCAGGAAGTCCGTCAGTTTCTGCTCAAACTGGGAGACAAACTGCAGCAGACTGAAGATCTGCGTGCCTGGCGGCTGGTCTACGACGGCTATGAGCCGCAGGAGGAAAAATTGCGCGAAGCCCTGTGCACTTTGGGAAACGGGTACTTTGCCACCCGCGGGGCGGGTGCAGAATCCGCAGACGACGGGATTCACTACCCCGGCACCTATCTGGCAGGCGGCTACAACCGCCTGAAGTCCGAAAAGGCCGGCAGAATCATCGAAAACGAAGATCTGGTCAACATGCCCAACTGGCTGCCGCTGAATTTTCGAATCGAACACGGCGACTGGTTCGATCTTTCCAGGGTCGAAGTGCTGAAATACTGCCAGGAGCTGGACATCCGCCACGGTATTCTGGTGCGCACCATCCGCTTCGTCGACGATCAGCGGCGTGTGAGCCGTCTGATCGAACGCCGCTTTGTCCACATGCGCCGGCCCCACCTGGCCGGCCTGGAGACCACCCTCATCGCCGAAAACTGGTCGGGACGAATCGAATTTCGATCGGCCCTTGAAGGACGCGTCGTCAACAACGGTGTCGAACGCTACCGGGATCTGAACAATTTGCATCTTACGCCCCGGGAAAGCGGGCAACCGGAGGAGGACACCGTTTTTTTGAAAATGGAGACCAATCAATCCGAATTGCGGGTGGCCCTGGCCGCCAGGACTCAGGTCTTCAAGACGGGCAAACCCCTGTCGGTCGAACGTGACACCCTGCAGGAAACCGGGTTTGTCTCCCAGATTTTCGAAGTTGCGCTAGAGGTGAACGCCGCCGTCACGGTTGAAAAAATCGTCAGTTTATACACCTCGCGCGATCCCGCAATCGCCGAATGCGGTTTGGCGGCCCGCCGGGCGATCAGCGCGGCCGGGTCGTTTAAACGTCTGCTGCAAAGTCACATCCGGGCCTGGGATCATCTCTGGCAGCGTTTTGAAATCGAGCTGGAAAACCGCAAAAGCCGGACTGAAAACCGCATCGGCATGATCGTGCACTTATATGTGTTTCATCTCTTGCAATGCACTTCCATGAATACCATGAGCATGGATCTGGACGTCGGGGTCCCCTCGCGGGGCTGGCACGGCGAAGCCTACCGCGGGCATATCTTCTGGGACGAACTGTTTATTTTTCCGATGATCAATTTGCGCTTGCCGGAAATTACCCGGGAGCTTCTCATGTACCGCTATCGACGCCTGGACGCGGCCCGGGAAAACGCCCGCCAGGCCGGTTTCCGCGGTGCCATGTTCCCCTGGCAGAGCGGCAGCAACGGGCGCGAGGAAAGCCAGCAGGTGCATCTCAACCCGAAATCAGGCCGCTGGATTGCCGACAACAGCCACCTGCAGCGCCACGTCAATGCTGCCGTTGCCTATAATCTGTACCATTATTACCAGGTCACCCGGGATACGGAATTTATGGCGTTCTATGGCGCGGAAATGATGCTGGAAATCGCCCGTTTCTGGGCCAGTGTGGCGCAGTACAACACCGAACTGGATCGTTACGAAATCCTGGGGGTGATGGGGCCCGATGAATACCACGACGCCTATCCGGAAGCGGAGCGCCCCGGATTGAACAACAACGCCTATACCAACATTATGGCCGTCTGGGTGCTCCACCGCGCCCGCGAGGTGCTCGATCTTTTGCCGGAGGATGTCAGGCGCGAGGTCTGCGGCAAACTGGACCTTTGCGCCGAGGAATTCCGTCTGTGGGAAGACATCGGACGCAAGATGCGGGTGGTCTTTCACGACGATGGCATTATCAGCCAGTTCGAAGGCTATGATCAGCTCGAAGAATTCGACTGGGAAGCCTACCGCAAAAAATACGATGATATTCAGCGATTGGACCGGATTCTGGAAGCCGAAGACGATACGCCCAACCGCTACAAGGCATCCAAGCAGGCCGACGTGCTGATGCTGTTTTACCTGTTGTCGGCTGAGGAACTGGCGGAAATCTTCGAACAGCTGGGCTACCCCTTTGAATACGAAACGATTCCCAAAAATATCGACTACTACCGGCAGCGCACCTCCCACGGATCGACCCTGAGCCGTGTGGTTCATTCGTGGGTGCTGGCGCGCAGTGACCGTTCCCGTTCCTGGAAGCTCTTCTGCGAGGCCCTGCAAAGCGATGTGGCCGACATCCAGGGCGGCACCACTCCGGAAGGCATCCACCTGGGTGCCATGGCCGGCACCGTGGATCTGCTTCAGCGCGGCTATACCGGCATCGTCACCCGCGGTGATGTGCTTTATTTCAACCCGTGCCTGCCGGAGGATTTAAGTCGCTTGAAACAGATCATTCGATACCGATCCCACTTTTTGGAGATCGAAATGACCCCTGATATTCTCAGGGTCAGCACCATTCGGGGAAGCGAAGAATCGATGAAAATCGGTGTTTACGACAAAACCTATGAGCTGCCGCCCGGCAGCGGGCGGGAGTTTTCATTAAAGGATAGCCACGGGCCCTGATCGACGGTTTGCGTGGCGGTTTCCGATCCGGATCTTTAGGCGGCGGCTCTTTGAACGGTGGCTTTCCGGGCGTATCCGGTGGCTCTTCAACCGGCGGCTCTGCTGGCGGCGGCGGTGGTCTCGGGGGGTCTTCCGGCTCCTTGACCGGCGGTTTGTTGGGCCAGTCGGGAGGTTCCTTTACCGGCGGTTTATCCTGAAACATAATTTCATTCACCGAATCGTTTTCAGATTCGCATTCAAACATGCAACAAATTTTCTTTCGATTTTTGTCAAATGGTGCTGTTCTGCTCTTTTCATGCCTGGCTATGTTAATATGGTTGGCGCTGCTGGTAAATAAGGGATATCCGGTATATTTTTTAGGGTTGAAATGTATCTGCCTAAACCAGCATTTTATTCTTTATACAGGATCGACGGTATTTACTGCTCTTAAACAGTGATTTAGTGTGTAAGTATACAAGACGTAGACACATTTAAAAATCAAGAAAGGAAACGCATTATACCTATGCGGGACGTAAAAACCGAAAAAGGATTCCCCTTGCCGGCGGTCGATAAATCCAATCTTCAATACCAGCATGTCGTCAAGGATTTAAATAACCGGGCCGTCGCCTGTCGCCGCAATAATGATTTCAGGGGTGCCATCAAAAATTATAATGATGCCCTGAAGTTGGATCGTGAATTTGCCGTGCTGTTCAACAATCGGGGGGTTGCCTTTTTAAGTCGGAAGGCATTCGACTGGGCAATCGCCGATTTTAACCGGGCGCTGACCATTGATCCGGAATTCGGCGTGATCTACTATAATCGGGGAAATACCTGGCGTGCCAAAAAACACCTGGATCGCGCCATTGCTGATTTTTCACGGGCAATCGAAACAACCCCCGATTTTGCCAAAGCCTTTAACAATCGAGGAGAAGCCTACAGCGCAAAGGGCGAATGGGAGCTTGCCGTCAACGACTTTACCCGCGCAATCGAACTGGATCCTGATTTTGCTGCTGCTTATAACAACCGGGGGGAAGCATGGCATGCCAAAGGGGCCCTGGACGCAGCGCGATCAGATTATCGACAGGCACTGAAACTGAATTCGGCCCTGGCGGCGTCCTATTACAATCGGGGCAAACTCCGGTTGGAGACGGGTGCTACAGATCGGGCAATTGCGGATTTCAGGAAGGCACTGAAAATCGATCCCGAATTTACCAGAGCCTACCGGACACTTTCCCGGTTGCTGAAATCTAAATCGCAACAGCCAACCGGCAGAAATGTGAAATTATTAGAACATAAAAAGGAGCGACCAAAAAAATAGAAATCTATTAATTTAGGGCCGTTTTTTCCGCAAAAAAAATTTTACATAATATCGCTTCTCAGTTCAGCATCGCAGGGCAAGGAGATGCGCACCGTCGTGCCCTTTCCTTTTTCAGAAGCTATCTCGAATTCCCCGTCACAAAGCAGGGTGCGATCGCGCATGCCTGATAACCCAAAGCCGCCGATAGCCGATGAACCGGAAAGTTTTTCCGCGGGGTCAAACCCGCGGCCGTTATCCGTAACCGTAAGTTTCAGGCAATTGTCTTCTTTATCCAATTGCAGCCCCACCCGGGTGGCTTCGCTGTGTTTGCCGACATTGTTCAGCGCCTCCTGCAGTACCCGGTAAACGACCACTTTAAGCACTTCAGAAACCTCTTTTTCGGCCACATTCAGCTGCTGATCAATTTGCATGTTGGGATGTAACTCCTCGAATTCACGGCAAAACCAGGATATGGTGGCCAGCAACCCGATATCATCGAGCAGGGACGGCCGCAGATGGGCCGAAATCCGGCGGGTGTCTTTGATAGTCGTATCGATATAGGAAAGAATTTTCTCCAGCGAAATCACCTCGGACTGGGGATTCTGCCCCATGGATTCGAGCTTTTCTTCCAGCGCAAACTTAATGGCCGCCAGGCTGCCGCCGATGCTGTCGTGAATTTCCTGGGCAACCAGCTTACGCTCGTTTTCTTGCGCCTCCAAAATCTTGCGCGATAATTCACGCAGCTGAACCTGGGATTTTCGCAGTGCAATCTCAGCTTTCCGATGTTCTGCAATTTCATTTTCCAGGGCCCGAATCGTAATGGTCAACGCGGCGGTTCGCTCCTGGACTGTTTGTTCCAGTTCATTTTTACTTTCTATTAGAGCCGCTTCTGTCTCCCGGTGGTGCCGTTCATCAGTGAAGCGCTTAACGGCTGCAATCAAAACCAACGGCAATAGATCGAGGTACATCCTGCGGGGGTCCTTGATAATATAATCATAAATACCTGCCTGCAGAGCTTTCACGGCAATTTTTTCCGATCCTGCGCCGACCAGCATCACAAACGGCGGTAAATTCTTTTGTCGGCGCACTTTCATATATAAGTCCAAACCGTTCATGCCAGGCAATTCATAACTCGTTATCACTATTTGAAAAGCTTTATTGAGGCTGGTCAGCCGGCTCTCGGCTTCCTCGGCCCGATCGCAGACTGTAAGATCCAGGTCGATGTTCGCCTTATTCAGCGCACGTTCAAACGCCCTGCAATCGTGCTCATTGTCTTCGACCAGGAGTATCCGCAACGGCATGGCTTTTTCCGTTTTCATACGGAAATTTTTACCGAATTAATTAAATAAAAACAACTCATTTATGAATGCACCCATCAGAAAGGATATAAATTGCAGAAAGTGCGTAAGGCCAGTTTTACAATGGGGGTGCGAATTGGATAAAATGCTGCCAATACCGTACTTCATTAAGGGAATCAAAACGCTCTATCTGGTCTCGTAGAAAATCGTAAGGACCAGGTTCCATCCCTTGGGTGTATTCTGAGTGCTTTGCAGCAATTGAATAATGCGAACGTTGGGATTTTCCGACAACCAGTCATTAATCTCCACTTCAAGGACGGATGCGTCCTGAAATGAAATGAATATTTTTATTTTTCTACTCACGTGATCTGTCCTGCAAATCTATTTTGCTTGTGTGCCATCTGCTCGATTGGATTTCGCCCGCAAACAGTTATCACTGGTAAATTTTAATGATAAAAAGGTTACAATTCGGCCCCAGTAAATTTTTTCTCCATATCGATTCGCAGATGGGGCAGACAGCGCGGATGGCTGCGCTGCAGATACTCGATGAGCTTTTCGCGCACGTGACAGCGCAGGCTCCAGGCCGTGGAGGAATCCCGGGCACTCATCAGGGCGCGCAGCTCGATGGTTCTTTTCCGGGCTCCCGTGACCTGCAGGACCCCTACCTGCTGGTCCCACAACGGGGTGGCCTCCAGAATCCTTTGCAGCTCCTCGCGGATTTCCTGAACCGGCGCCGTATAATCCGCGTACAAATATACCGTGCCCAGTATCTCGGCTGTGGTTCGGGTCCAGTTTTGAAAAGTATTTTCAATAAAGTAGGTAATCGGCACCACCAGGCGGCGTTGATCCCATATCTTGACCACCACATAGGTCAGGGTGATCTCTTCGATCCAACCCCATTCATTTTCAACGATCACCACGTCGTCGATTCGAATCGGCTGGGTCAGTGCGATCTGAATGCCCGCAAAAAGTGTCGCCAGGCTCTTTTGGGCCGAAAACCCCAGGATAATGCCCAGGACCCCGGCCGAGGCCAGCAGACTGAATCCGACCTGGCGCACTTTTTCAAATGTCAGCAGAATGACCGCCAGGCCGAGAAAAACAACCACGACCTTCAGAATGCGCTCGATAACCCCCAGCTGGGTGTAAACGCGCCGGGCCTGGAGATTGTCCTTCTCATCGATCTCGTAACGGCTGAGGATAAAATTCTTAATAACGGTAATCATGCCCAGGACCAGCCAGGTAAACGATCCGATGACCCAGATCCACAGCACCTGCCGCATGCCGGAAACCAGGAGCGGTGCAAACCGCAGAAACGGCAAGGCGGTCAGCAGCAGCAAGGCGGGCAGCAGTGAACGCAGGGGACGTCGCCAGCTTTCCGGTTTTAAATGGTTCTGCATCGCAGCGGAAACATGCGAATTCTGCCAGCGTGACAGAAAAAAAGTCAGGATCTTTTGCAGAACCAAACCCAGGACAACGGCTACCAGAGCGATGGCCACCGAAATCAAAATATCACGCAGGTCTCCTGCGTGGGTGCTGATGATGTCACCGAGCAGGTTTAGTTTCACGAGTATTTATCCATATAATTGATTCATTTGATTTTACCCGGCATCGGCGACTTTTGTCGCCATCTCCAGCAAGCGCTCGTTTTCTGCCAATCCGCTGATAAAGCGTTGCGGAATCCCCCGCAACCCCACCTGAGCACCCGCCAGGGCCCCGGTCAGGCTGGCACGGGCCATGTTGTTGCCGCCCCCGTTGATGGCTGAAAGAACCGGCAATTCAAAATCATTTTCGAATCGCGAATTAAAATAGTAGGCCGCCGGCAACATGAACCCCAGGGTGCACGCCAATCCAAATAGACGGCAGGCCGTCCAGGGCGGATTGATCTGAATTGCCGCATCCCGCGCCGCCATATACGACCATTGTGGTTGGAGAACGGCGTCGGTAAATGTAATTTTCGGATCATCGGCCGCTTTCATATCCGCTGACGATACGCTAAGTGACAGGCCGTGCGCCCTGGCCTGTTTGGTGATGGTTCCGGAAGCCGATTCAAGGGAATCGCCGTTTATCAGCGCCGCGACGATCAAACCGAAGGCGACCGAGCGCCCGGTAATGAAGGGGTCGCGGTGCGTTAACCTGACATTGGAGCGGCAGCATTCCAAAAGCTTGGGGAAATCGTCGTGGTAGCGGGCCGCCAGGACGGACATGCGGATAGCGGCTTCAGCCGTATCCGCAAAGCTGCCGGTCTCGTTCCATTTTTGGCCGGCCTGCCGTGCCTGCCATACGTCCCGCATGGCCACATCAGTATAGCGCCCCCCATCGGGGGTACCGTCGAGAGTGGCAAGCAGCGCATCGAGCCGCAGACAGAAGTCCGACTCGTCATAGCTGCCCAGGGCCGCTATCGATTCCAGCAACAAGCCGACGACCTGGCCGGTCTGTGAACTCTCTCCGGCTGTAAGTCCCGCATGATAGCGGCCGGCTTTGGGGGTGGTGTAATTATCGATCCATTCGCCGTAATCTTTTTTTAATTGATCCAGATCATAGTACCAGTGAGGGCCCACACCCAGGGCATCACCGATAAGGGTTCCCATAATCGCCCCCGCCGCACGTTCTCTTTGTGCACTTGCCTTCATTACAATATCTCCCGATTGAACAGGTTCGTTTAATATTTTGCGCCTGGTGCCTGCCATGAAATCTTGCCGCATATCTATTCGTCATTCCCGCGCAGAGCCTGCCCCCGTGCAGACGGGAGCCGGAATCCAGGCGGGTTTGAACTGGACTCCCGCCTGCCAGACTGGGTCGTAATCCAGAGAAACGCCTAATTTCTGCCCGTCATGCCGGTCCCGGATCAGGTCCGGGATGACGGATCCGGCATCCAGTGGTACAAAGCATTGAAAAAGCACTGGATTCCGGGTCAAGCCCGGAATGACAGAACAGAAGCATTTGTACCTTTTTTATTGTGACCCGGCCGGCCGCGCGGGAGTAACAATCATTTTGTAACTTATTTGCGGGGCACAACACTAGTTCACCGGGGTATCAACGGTTCCCAGTTGACGCTGTTTGGGTCTGTAAATGTAAAATTCGGAGGGATCGCGGTCTCCGGATGTTTCTTCTCGAAGCAGCGGTCCTCTTCGAGCATCAGGTTCCACATGGTCATTTTTACGCTCGTACCCTGCTTTTCCTCTTCATCGCGGTTGTTGTGCTGCAGGATGAGACTGATGCGGTTGTTGTCTTTATCGGTAAAGCGCCATTTCCAGGCAATTACAATGTGAAACGGATCGCCCCGGTATTCATCCGGCTTGCCCAATTTCTCCTTGTAGCGCTGCAACAGTGCCTCAAAAAATCTTTGCGACCCGTCGGCATACTTGAATTTAAGTCTGACGATCCGCGATGTCTCGAAACAGGTGGCATAGGTGACCAGCCCGGTTTTAAATCCTTTTATTTCTTTGGCTTCGACTTCCTTTAGGCTCTCCAGATAGCGCACAGGGATAACGGTGTCGCTCTCGACCTGGCCTTTAAAATTATGCATGTAACCGCCCAGAACAAATCCGGCCAGTTCATGGGGTGCTTCCGCCCACACGATAGTGGGTCCAATCAAGCATAGCACCAGCAGTAAGTAAAAAATAATTTTTTTCATAAATATTCCTTCTATCCGGCAGCCGAAAATACTAAAGGAGCCGACAGCTGCAAAACCACCGACTCCGTTTTTTAAGCATCATTTTTAAGAGGTGCGCCGTCCAGATCACACGCTGTCGATCTGACCGACGCTCAGCTGCCGTCAGCTATACTTTTCCGCCCATCGATCCCGGTGGTTCGTTTCTTGACTTGGCTCCGGGGGCTTCTGGAAATTCCTCGGGATTTTCCACCTTTAATTTGGATGCTTCGATTTCTTTCTGGCGTTCTTCCTCGCCTTCTTTGACACGATCTTCACAGTTGTCGCATTTTCCGCTGATGTCTCTTTCTAAAGTATCAGACATATGAATCCTCCTTATCGTTATTGGTATCCGTGGGGTGCAGATTTTAATTCAAGCTAAATTGCGCCGATCTTCGGCAAGCCGGCCAAAAAGCCTTTGGCTTCGCTTTCGCTGACCAGCTGCATGTCTTCCCCACAGCACACCAGGTCGCCATCACCGCCCTGAAGCACAGTAACGACATTACCACAAGCCTCACATTTATATACCTCGCCTTTTTTAGCCATCGTTCACCTCCTCTCCATTAATTTTGAATGTTGAGTTTGTCAGAACTGGCTTAAATATATATGCACTGCACAATATTGCAATGCAGGATAGCACGTATAAATGCCGATATTTCTATGTATTTTCTAAAAGTTGCCTTACAGGGTCGATGTCGGGTTGAATTCGGCGGCCGGAAACGGTTCAAGAGCAGAGTCCCATCATCTGTTGATCAACGAAATACAGGATTCACCTTATTTACCTGCCTGGATATTTTCTTTAGATTGTAGACGTCTGGTTTAAAAAATCAGGTAAAAAGCAGCAAAGGGAGACTGCCATGACGCGCAACGATGTAAAAATTAAAAAGGATGTCGCGGTTCAGCTAAGCCGAGACAACCAGGTTGATTCCGGCACCGTCAACGTCGAAGTTAAAGATGGTGAGGTAACATTGAGCGGCACATTGCCTTCGCTCTCTGCCTCAATGGCTGCGGTTGAAATGACCGAAAAAGTGGCCGGTGTGCGCAGCGTAAAAAATAAGTTTAAGGTCAAGATCCCTAAACCAGCGTGAACCATTTGCCTTCGGTCAGCTCCTGCGAATCATCCAGAAAGCCTGCCCGAAACAAATTATGGCCTGACGCAGATTTCTGTATAGGTGTTCGACTGGTTAATGAGTTCAATCAATTCCGAGCACCGGAGATGAGTTTTGAAATCTACCGACACTATCACCAATGATTCTGATTCAAAAAATAATGAGGCCGACAAAAATAATCGTCTGGTGAAATTGTCGCTGGCGGCCCTCGGCATCGTGTTCGGGGATATAAGCACAAGCCCAATTTATGCGATTCGCGAGTGTTTTCACGGGGAATACGGCATTGCACCCACACAGGCGAACATCATGGGGGTTCTTTCCCTGATGTTCTGGTCGCTGGTCATGATCGTCGGCCTAAAATACCTTACATTTGTATTTCGCGCCGGCAACAAGGGTGAAGGTGGCGTCATCGCGCTAACCGCCTTGATTCGAGGAGAAGGTCACCAGTCATCGAATATCCACCAAAAACTTGGCGTCGTCGCTCTGGGACTCTTTGCCGCATGCTTGCTTTACGGCGATGGGATGATTACCCCGGCCATTTCAGTCATGAGTGCCGTGGAAGGTCTCGGCATCGTTACGCCCGTGTTTGAACCGTATGTCATTCCCATTACGATCACCATCCTATGCGGCCTGTTTCTAATACAACGACATGGAACGGCAACGGTGGGCGGATTCTTCGGGCCGGTGATTCTGGCCTGGCTGAGCTTTCTGGCGCTTACTGGAGGAGTTCAAATTCTTCAGGCACCAGGGATTTTGGCGGCCGTCTTTCCCTGGCATGCCGTTGAGTTTTTAATTGTAAACAAGATCCATGGCTTTATGGTCCTGGGAGCGGTCTTTTTAGTGGTTACCGGAACCGAAGCACTTTATGCAGACATGGGACACTTCGGCAAACAGCCAATTCGCCTGACCTGGTTTGCAGCTGTCTTTCCTGCACTGGTTCTCAATTATTTTGGACAGGGCGCATTGCTCCTCGGAAAACCCGAGGCAGCCCAGCACCCATTTTATTCTATGGTTCCTTCATGGGCGATGTGGCCGACCGTATTGTTGGCGACGCTGGCAACCATCATTGCATCCCAGGCTGTCATCAGCGGCGCCTTTTCTCTTACACGCCAGGCGATCCAACTGGGGTATTTGCCTCGGTTGAAGATTGAGCACACTTCAGCAACACAGATAGGGCAAATATACATCGCTCCAGTCAATTGGATGCTTATGATTTGTACCATTGCTCTGGTGGTCGGTTTTCAGTCATCAAGCAAACTTGCCGCGGCTTATGGTGTTGCCGTCACCTCGACCATGATAATTACAACGACCCTTTTTTTTGTTTTGGCCCGCAAACGCTGGCAGTGGCCTCTATATTGGGCTGCACCGCTGGCCGGGCTTTTCTTTTTGGTGGACGTGCCCTTTTTTATCGCCAATCTCAGCAAAGTTCTGCATGGAGCCTGGTTTCCGCTGGTGATCGGCGCGGTATTCTTCACCGTAATGCAGACCTGGGCCAAAGGCCGCCGGATACTGGCAGAGCAATTACATAAAATCATGCCGCCCGTTCACCAATTCATTGTCGATCTCGCCAACGACTCACCTACCAAAATCAGTAACCAGGCTGTTTTCCTGTCGGGAACGCCAAACACAATCCCCGTCGCTTTGGCAAAAAATGTCAAGCACAATCGCGTCATCCACAGTCGAACGATACTGTTGCATTTCCAGGTGGAGGATGTTCCACGCGTACCCAATTTAGAAAAAATAAAAACAGAAAAGCTCGGCAGTGGTTTTTACCGGATAATAGCGCGTTATGGATTCATGGAAGATTTTGAGTTGGATAATGTTCTGACACTGGCAAGAGAAAAGGGCTTGGATCTCGATGTGGAATCTACAACCTTTTACATCGGACGTGAAAAATTGGTACATGGAGATAACCCCCGAATGTATAAATGGCGAGCGAATATGTTTATTTTTATGTCTCGCAACGCAACCGGTGCACAGTCATTTTTTAACCTTCCCACGGATCAAGCCATTGAAATTGGGGTGCAATTGGAAATTTGACCACGAATCGAGGGCCAGAAACAAATGGAAAACATCCGGTTCAGGATTCGCAATATTCTTTTTCAAGATATACTGTGTAGACCCCATTGCTATATATTCAGACAGGCATTAATGTTGTTATGTTCTGTGGACTTTAGGATCGTGCCAAGAATGGAAAAATGCGACAGATTTTAAATCGAGCTAAAAATGAGATCATTGATAGCTATGCTCGCATTTATAACAAAAGAAGCCACCTGGCGTAACCATGAACAATCCCAATTTTCAGAAAGATAGGACAACAGCCGGCGCCGATTTGCCGCACAGATACATCATTAAAGATTTAACCAACGACACCAGAATTCTAACCTGTCTCGAAGCGCCGAATATTGCAGTTCAAGTTGAAGCCGGATTGACAGTCTCCGCATCAGCGGCCCGCAAATCTTCAGCGGGCACCATATATCTTGACGGCGCCGCCCAGAGCGAGCCCTTCATGGATCATGAAAAGCAGATTTATAACTTCGACCACCATGAAGGATGTTTACGGCCTTTTACGCTTTCAACCTGTGAACAGGTCTTGGTGATGATCCTTAAGGGCCTGGATTTGCGCAGCCGGGAATGGAGCGTATTTGCGAACGAACCGGATTTGGACACAATCCTGGCAATCTGGCTCCTTTTAAATCATCAGCGGGTTCAGCAAAAAGAATCCGGTCGCCTGCAGTTTTTATATACGCTGGTCCGGCTCGAGGGGGTCATAGATTCCCACGGATTGGAAATGACCGAATTTAGCGGGCTGCCGACGGAACTTTTAAAAAAAACAAAAAAAGTGATAGACTATTTGCGGGCCGAGGAAATTGATTTAAAAAAGAAAGCGATGTGGGAGAAAAAAGACCGCCTGGAGCTCACGGCGATTATATTGCAAAAAATCGACCGCATTATTTACCGGTCGAATGATTTTGCTGATTTTAAAGAATTAAAAGAGCTGGCACGGGTTGACCTGGGAACTGGCCGGATAGCCGTCATCGTCGAAGCCGATCAGGGTATTTACGAGCTTGAGCCCCATCTGCACAAGGTCTATGGCGAAAAACTCGGACTGGCAGCCCTCAAAAAAGGAGAAGGTCAATATACCCTGCGGCGCCTGGACCCTTTCATGCCGGGTGATTTAGATGACGTTTATCCAATATTAAACAATATTGACCCTGCCGTCAGATGTCGAACAAACAGCCATCAATGGGGCGGCTCGGGTGACATCGGAGGCTCTCCGCGGGGAATTCCCACCAAACTGAGTGCGGGCGAAATTGCGCAAGCCTGCCGTGACGCCTTTCAGAATCCAGGCAAAGCCGCATATTTGATCCATTTTTTCTATGCCATGGCGACCGTATGTGTTATAATTGGGGCCGCCGCAATTAGCGATTTTTATCTATCCTCAAGTTCCTGGCTCAGCAATACGGCCGCAGCGGGCCTGGTTTCAAAAACTTATTTTTCATTTTTTGCCGCCATCATATTTTTTACAGCCGCAGGCCTTTTTTTGATATCGCGCACGCGATTGTGGCGCTTTGGAATTGGAATCCCCCACGGTAACGCCTGGTGGATTTTCCTGCCGGTTATTGTTCTGACTGCAATGGCCAAGGGTGTTTATTTACCAGATTCCGTCTTTCGTTTATTGAATTTCAATGAAATCGCAATATATGTTTTTATCACCATTCCGTTGGCGTCCGAGCTGCTATTCCGTGGATTGGCCCATGGTATTTTAGCCAGCGGCGCCACCGTGCAAAGCTGCAACAGCCGTTGGCTTTTTTCCTACCCCACGATTGCAGCGGCAATTTTGTTCGCCGCTTTTATCCCTTGCATCACCTTCCTTCCGGAAATCTTTAAAGGAACATTTCAGGCACAATCAGTGGCCGAAACCGCTTTTGCGGCATTTGCATTTGGACTCGCCAATGGCGTTGTCAGAGAACGAAGTCACAGCATTTTCCCGGCCATTGTTTTTCACGCCATTGCCATTACGGCAATGGCATTTTTTCTCATCTAAAGTTTTTGGAACATGCGAATCATTAGTACTTTTGCTCGATCATTTTTCGCCGCTCACAAGCGCGTAAAAGGCCCCCTGCTTTTTTATGAGATCATTATAGCCGCCTATTTCAACTATTTTTCCAGCCCGCATAACCGCAATACTGTCATAATTTTTGATGATATCCAGGCGATGCACCACGGCAATCAGCGTGCTTTTGCCTTTCCACTGGGTTTCAAGCAGATTTTGGATGCGCGCCTGGGAATCGTTGTCCAGTCCTGAGGTGGCCTCATCCATTATCATAACAGGGGGGTTTTTTAGAAATATTCTGGCAATGGCTAATTTCTGACGCTGTCCGCCGGAAAGGTTGTCGCCTTTAGTCCCCACCGGGTGCTGCATACCCATTGCGATGATGTCTTCCAAAAAATCTTCCTGGATAAGCAGCTGGTGGATGCAGGTATTGACTTTTTCCTGGGCAACGGAAGATTCTTCTTTGAGCTTACCAAAGAATATATTGGTCAAAATGGATTGAGAGGGCATGTAATTTGACAATTGAATAAAGGAAATGGCCCCGGGGGCAGCGACAGCCATTTTCCCCTTAAATAATGTGCGCCCCTTCAGGATTCGATTTTCAAGCGCCTTTGGAAGATCAAAAAACCGGTGTTTTTGGGGTATAAAACCCAGCATCAGGCGTAAAATTTGGTAGCGTTGTTTGCCGGAAACTTTTTGAATCCCCTTCTTTTTAACCTTGTATAACAGCCTTTTGTAATCGTCGACTTCTTCAGGCTCAATGAGGCCAAGCTCCAATATCTTTTCATCGGAGGATCGTTGATCTGAATATCTTATCAGTTCTTCGATAAGGGCAAGCCCTGAATCTATAAGCGGTCCATTAAGCGCTGTTTCAGCTAAAAATTCATTGAAAATTTCATTTTGCGCCAGATTGATCGCATCAAAAGAGTCGTCCAGGGAATCGCCGAAGATAATATTTTCAGCCACACTTGAGTTGTAAAGGTATTTGTCCGGGTCATAAATTTCGATAAATTCTTCCAGATCTTTGGCAAAATCCCTGCGAAAGGTTTTACGCATTCTCAGTATTTCCCCTATAATGTCTTTATGCCTGTTTTCGTCTATTACCGTATTCAGGCCGAAACGCAGCACATCGGTAAAAAGTCCGGTCTGTTGAAGAACCAGGATGCGGTCATCCAAACTGGGCATTGTTGGCTGTTCATCTCCCTGCTCCCTTTCATGCTTGGCCATGACCGCATAGAGCAGATTTTCTTCGATGCTGCCTTCGAAAATAAAGGGCGCCTGGGAGACAAAGCCGATGTTGTAAGTGATATCTTCTTTGGACAGCTGCGAAACTTCCTTCTGATCAATCAGTATTTTACCGCCGGTATATTTATACAGTTGTGCAATGCACTGAGCCAGAGTGCTTTTGCCGCTTCCGGAAAAACCCACCAGCGCCATATGCTCTCCGTGTTTTAAATCGAAATTGATATCGGACAACAGTTGAGTGCCCTCTTCGACCACAAATGATAAATCGTTGACTTCGATGCGGCCTTCCAGTTCATAGGGCTGGCGCCCCCTGGATACTAAGTGATGTTCCGGTTCGACATTGAAGTATTCCATGGTTCGGCCGTAAGTCACACTGGCCGTCTGATAGGCCTGGTAAAATTGAATCAGCTCCTTCCAGGGATCGTAAAGCTTTTCCTGAGCTGACAAAAAGGCTACCAGAGCGCCCAGTTCCAGGCGCCCGTTAATGGCCAGGTAGCCGCCGAGGGCAAACACCAGGAAACGACTGAAATTGGTAAACAGGCTGTTGACGGTCTTGACGCCAAACCGGTAAAGATTCCATATGATTCTAATTTTCCGAAGGTTGTCGACCAGACGCTTGAATTTCTTACTTTCAATTGCAAATGCACCGTTGGCCTGGATTTCATGAATACCGGCTACAGATTCTCCAACCTTGCTGGATACCTTGCGGCCGGCATCAACTCGCTTGCGATTGTAGATGTTAACGCGTTTTTGCAGCACGGGCACAAGCAACAGCACCACCGGATAAATGCTGAGCGTGACAGCGGCCAAAAGGGGATTCAACCACAACAGGTAACCGGCAAATGCCAAGAGCATCAGCAAATTGGTCACCGGCATGGCGATCGCCATGCCGACAAAGTCACCTGCAGTGGCAAGCTCGGTCGTTAAAGCAGCCACAACCAGGCCTGGTTGCGTTTTTCGGTAAAAATTTAAAGGAATGGTCAGAATATGGAGGTACAGCTCATTGCGCATATCGGCGATGGTTCGCTGACCGATGATGTTTTGTAATATATTGATGCAATATTTCAATATACTGGCGGCAATAACGGCCGCCAGGTAAATTCCACAGTAGATAGCCAACAGGTCGAATTTCTGCAGGTTAATCGCATCGTTTACGATGCGTTTTTGCATCTCAAGCGGCAACACATTCGCAAAAACAGCGAGGATTGCAGTGATCACCAAAAGAAATTGAAGCCACCTGTTCTGAGAGAATATCCAAGATGTTAGCGATTTCCCGACAACAGGTGGAGATTCTTTTGCCATGACATTCTGCTCCTCTTTTTTGAAAATATACCTTTTGAAATTTTCTCAAGATTCACGAGCTTTCACCTATTTGCCGGTGCTAATATTATTTAAATCTGGTACGGGCAGACTTTAGCGCCTGCTCCATGGCGTCCCAGGCGCCTTGAACTCCTGATTTTAAATCTTCCCAGGCCCCTTCGCCGGCCGTGCGCACCTCGGCAACTTTCTCTTCTGCCTCGTTGCGTCTCTGGCGCAAATATTCTAATTGATTCTGATACTCAATGCGTGACTCGGCTTCCACCTTATCGGCTTTGGCTTTCAACTTATCGATTTCAGCATTCCATTCATCCAGCCGCGCATGCAATTTTTGGATGTAGGCATCTTTGTCTTCCATGGTGTTCTCCCTTCGGTTGTGAAGTCGCTCGGCAAATACCCGGCCGAAGTTTTCAGGAATATAGCCTGTACGAATAAAATTTCATATGGGGCCGATCTTGTATTTGGCTGTATTTATTCCCCCATTTTACCGGCGTCTTGTCAGCCGCCTCCCGTCTCGAAACGCTTCCATGTCGCCAGACTTAACACTGTGGCAGGGGGTGGGGGGTCAGGGTCGCAGTTCGTCCGGGCCGTATCTGACCCGCAGGTGATTGCGCACTTTCCTGGCACCGCCCTCATATGCGTTTTCGGTGGCGATACGGCGGTCCCGGAGGGTATCGACCTGACCTACCAGCGTGGCAACTCCTTCTGCGACGGTAACGGAGATATCCTCCTGATCGACAAACGGGCTCCACCACAGCTCGAATTCTATATCCTGCTTGATTTCCCAGTCGTCTTTCGGCGTCCAGGATCGATCGACTCTGAGATTGTTGATCAGGTCTGCAACGCCCCTTACCCGCGTCGCTGCTTCAGCCGCTTTTTCTTTCTCAAAGCCGGAATCCACCGCACCCCGGAGTACAACCAGGTGGTTGTTGACCGTCACGGCGATTTCATGCTGGTGGACATAAGGATTTCGCACCAGGGCCGCCCGGACGGCCTGGGCGACTTCGGCATCCGCATCGGGCACCGGTCTTGATCGCGGTCCGATACCGGTCGGCCATATTTTAAGATGGTTTTTGACCTGCCACACGCCCCGGGTGTTGCGGGCATCCTGCACAGCCGCCTTTTTTGCCAGCAGGTTGTCAACCCGGCCGGTCAGGGTGACCGCTCCGTTATTGACTTCAATTTCCGGATCAAAGCGAGAAATCCTCGGGTCGTACGCAAACGCATCCTTGATGGCCTGCCGGATTTCGGCATCGGACGTCGTGACATCATATTTGCGGCTGCGACGCATTTCATTGTGTTTGAACCAGTCCACCTGCAGTTGCCCGTCCTCCACGGCTTTGACACCGGCGATCCAGGCATCCCCGAAAGCGCGCTTTTTTTCGGCAAGACTTCCAACGGTGCCGCTTAAAACGACCTGCCCCTGTATAACGTTGACGTCAATCAGCTCATCATCAACCCATACATCAAAATCCAGCCTGCGCTCGATTTCAGCCCTTATATCGTTATCCAATCGGTTGGGGGGTTGGACAACATCGATATTTGAAATGACTTTTTTGACGCCCTTGACCCCTTTTGCTTCCAGGACACAAAGTCGCTCCTCCTGCCAGGAATCCACCCGGCCGGTCAGGCTGACGGTGCCATCGCGCACGCCAACCTTTATACCAAAAAAATTCGTCGCGGGATCAGCCAGCAGTGCCAGCTCGACATCCGTGCGAATCCCGTCATCGGTCCGCAGAACCGTCCGTATTTCTATACGGTTGATCACCGACCGGACCCCCTTGACCATTGTAGCTATTTCCTCCGCCCGTTCCCTTGCCAGCAGGTGCGGGACCGAACCGCTCAGCGAGACAATACCGTTTTCGGTTCGCACATCGATCTGGTGGGCCGGCACGCCGTCGTCATTTTCCAGCTGGGTGTCAACAGCCAGAGTAATGTCGACATCTTTTATATTTGTTGCGGAAGCAGTAATAACCCCCAGCATCAAAACGGCCCACAATACCATTGGGGCTATGCGGATTCGTGGACGCTTTGATTGGGATGCAAAATTTATGGCCATTTTATAGATTTACTCCTCTCCGTTGGCTGACTTTCTGCCAGTTCTTTATCAATCACTTCATTAACGCCAACTCCTGGCAGGGGCCAGACCGTCAGCAACTTCATTTTTCAGAATTGAAGACTCAAGGCAGATCGGTACTTTGATAAACCTCACAACTGTCATCGGGACAGAAAAGGCTCAAAAAGATTCCCTTGTTCGAGGCGCTGTCGAGGCCTCTGGGCGTAATGGTAATATTACCGTCTTCATCGATACAGGATTCGTCCGGGCAGACGATTTCCAGCCACAGTCCATCTTGCCCCCCTGATTCTGCGGCTTTGAGTTTTTCCGGCGGCAAATTCGCAATTTCATCTTTATTCAGGACGCGCGCTTGCGGAAGAAAAAATCTTAAACGAGATGTCGATATCGCTGTCATGGTTTGCCCTCCTTCGTGTCTACTGTTTCCGTAATGTCCATCAGAAATCTATATGATATCCATAAGTTTTGCCTGTAAAAAGTTTTATCAGCGCATGGCTTAATTTCCCCTCATAGCCGTAACGTAACGTTAAACAGACCATGGGTAAATAAGGTTAATCCTGTAATTGCTTATTGTAACAACCTCATCTTAAGGACCTGAGTTCAGACGATTCCATCATTGGTCTAAGGCGGGCCGAGCAGTTCACAGATGATTTATTTCTATCAATATCCCAAAGCTGGTATCAAATCATCACCCGTGTGAGCCTCTCTTTGCGGCGGTGGGGAAATTAAATCAGAGAATACAGCCAATACCTTATTGTAAGGACAGGTCGTTGTAATAGTATATTTGGGTGGTATATCGCTTCTAAGGATCCGTAAGCCGATGAAGCCTATGGACCCGCAGGAGGCATCTGAAAATTCACATGGAGGGCGAATATGTCCAGACAACGACTATTGGTTATCGGTGGAGATGCCGCCGGCATGACGGCCGCTTCTCAAGCACGCCGTAGGAGTTCCGAGCTTGATATCACAGCCTATGAGCGAGGCGCTTACACGTCTTATTCCGCCTGAGGCATACCCTATTACGTCGGCAAGGTTGTCGGCGACATCAAACATCTGATTGCCCGGACCCCCGGGGCATTTAGAGAGAAGCAAAACATCGAGGTCAAAATCCGCAATGAAGTGCGGGAAATCGACATCCGCAACCAGCGCATACGAATCCGCCGGATAGAAGGCGGATCAGAATACTCGGAGGCGTATGACCATCTGATGGTTGCCACCGGTGCACGGCCGATCTGTCCGGATGTTCCGGGCATCGACGCCGATGGAATTTTTGGTATCAACGGCCTGCAGAGCGCCATTGACATTCAGAGCGAGCTGGACTTGACCGATGCAAAGCAGGCGGTGGTCGTCGGCGGCGGTTACATCGGGCTGGAAATGGCGGAGGCCATGGCGTTGCGGGGTATAAAAGTTGCCCTGGTGGAAAAATCGTCCGAAGTCATGAATACGCTGGACGACGACATGGCGGCAATGGTTTCGCAAACCCTGGAAGAAGGGGGTGTTTCCCTGCACCGCAACGAAGGCCTGCAAGCGTTCGAACGCGGCAAGGGCCGGGTGGCAGCCGTCATCACCGATCAGCGCAGACTGGCGGCCGACATCGTCATCCTGGGGCTCGGGGTTCAGCCCAATACTGAGCTGGCGGCAGAAGCCGGCATCCCGTTAGGGATTAATAACAGCATTAAAGTTAACGACCGCATGGAGACGGGAATCCCCGGCATCTGGTCGGCTGGTGATTGTGTTCAATCTTATCATCTGGTCAGCCGCAAGCCCTTTTACATTCCCCTTGGTACGGTGGCCAACAGACAGGGACGGGTGGCCGGAATCAACATCGGCGGCGGCCACGCAGTTTTTCCGGGCGTCATGGGAACGGCGATGGTGAAGGTTTTTGATCTGGGCATTGCCCGCACGGGTCTGCAGGAAGATGAGATAAAGGCCCTGGGATGGGAGTATGCCACGGCAAAAATAGACAGTCATCATCGCACCGGCTATTATCCCGATGCCGGCCGGATTAGCGTTAAGCTCCTGGCACAGAAAGGCAACGCAAGATTGCTGGGTGCTCAGATTGTCGGCGCTCTGGACGGGGTCAAGCGGATCGATACGGTTGCCACTGCCCTGCACGCTGATTTTACAGTGGAGCGGTTGATAGACCTCGATCTGAGTTATGCGCCGCCTTTTTCACCGGTCTGGGATCCCATTCAAATCGCCGCCCGGCAGCTGATCAAAAAAGTCTGAAAGAGGTTGAAAGAGGAAGTACGCATTCGACCCGCATAGATTTCTCCACTATCCATTGTAAGAATCCAGTTTACTTTGCACTGGATTTAAGCTATAAATGGCAGCGAAGATGGATATTAGCACTGGAGGAATACAATGGAGAGAAGCAAAACCGCAGTTGTCATTGTCGAAGATCATCGACTGTTCCGGGAGGGACTGAAATCCCTGCTGGCTGACAAAACGAACTTCGATATTGTGGGGGAGGCCGGAGACGGTTTGGAAGCCCTGCGGTGTGTCAGAAAACGCCGGCCGAACCTGGTTTTGCTGGACATCTCCATGCCGAAAATGAACGGAATTTCCGTCATGCGGGAGATTAAAAGCCAATTTCCAGAAATAAAAATCCTGGCCCTGACCATTCACGAATCCGACCATTATGTGCTGGAGGCTTTCGAGGCAGGTGCCGACGGCTACTGCCTGAAAGATGCCGGACGGCGTGAACTGATGGTGGCCATAACCAGCGTACTGGAAGGCAAAAAATACATCAGCCCGACGATTGCGGATAACGTGATGGAAGGCTACCTGACCGGCCGCAAAAAACTGAAATCCCGGACATCCTGGGACACCATCACCCCGCGCGAAAGGGAGGTTTTAAAACTGCTCGGGGAAGGTTATCAGAACAAGGAAATTTCCGACATGCTTCACATCAGCGTTAAAACCGTTGAAAAACACCGGGCCAATATAATGAACAAGCTGGATCTGCACAACGCAGCAGCGTTGACAGCTTATGCCATTGAACATGGTCTGGTAACCAAGACAGGCTAAACCCTTTCACGCTGAGACTGCCAAAAACCTGCGATTTATCGGCTGAATAGTACACCTGGTCTTCAGTTGCCGCCGCAACAGCTTCAAAACACTAACCGGCGGCCTCAAAATAGAAACAATTCTTGAAACATTAGAGGCCACAAGATTCAATCTCTTCAAAACTGCCTTTTTCTCCCTTTTCTCCATCCGTCGATCTGCCAAGCGATATACATTTATCTGCCTTCAACTATACAGGATCCACCCTATTTACCGCCGCATTTAGATAGAATAGATTGTAATATAAGCTGCGAGCAGACGCCGGGAAGATTATGTCCCCGCTGCTGTCGGAATTAGAAAAATTAATCCATAGACTCTAACTTGGACAAATTCGAATAACATCGAAGTTCTGAAAGATAGGCTTTGGTTATGATTTTAAAGGAGTTTCTTGTTTCCCTGACCATCGCACTGCTGGGTTGTGTCGTTTTCGCACTGATGACCCGCAGTGACGTTCGGCGCACCGGGTTCGGGTGGTTTTTGCTGCTCGTTCTGCTCGCCACCTGGGCCGGCGGTGTCTGGCTGCGGCCTTTCGGGCCGATGTGGGGCGATATCCGCTGGCTGCAATTTCTGATTGCGGGATTGCTGGTGCTTTTGCTGTTTGCCTTTTTTGCGCCACTTAAAGCACCCCGGAGCCGTCACGAGACTATCGATCAGCTGCAGGCAATCGCCCACCAGAAGGAGGTGCAAAAAGTGACCTTCGTAACCCTGGGTATCGTTTTCTGGGTGGTGCTGGTGATCCTGATTGCAGCCATCGCGATCCGGTATGTCGCCCTGTAAGGGATCGGGAAGTTTGGTAAGGCGGAAACCCGCTCCTCTGCACGAAAAAAATGGCAGGGACATGGCCGCTTGTTCAACCATAGGCCGAGGCTCATGTTTAAAGGAGGGCAAATACCATGAACGAAAATATACAGCCACCCACCGGAAACCGATCGCTTAACTGGCGCCATATTATCTGGTTTTTGGCTGTCTGGCTGTTTCTGATTCTTCTTTTCCGCGGGTTTGCGCCGGGACCGAACACCGACGAAATTTCCTATACGGCTTTCAAAAGGAAGGTCGGCAGTGGTGAGGTGGCAGAAATTATGTTCAGGGGTAATCTGATCAACGGTAAATTCAAACAAGAGGACGGCAAAAACCATCGGTCGCCGTCCAATGAGAGCAATTCGATTTTTAAAATCTTTGGGGGAGACGCATCACAGTCCAACTACTTTCAGACCACCAAACCGGCACTGCAGGATCCCGATCTGTTGCCCCTTCTCGATAAAAACGAGGTTGTCATCCGAGCCGAAGCCCAGGGGCGTTCCTGGATAGGAACCCTGATTATTACGCTGCTGCCCTGGCTATTGATTTTCGGTTTGTTTTTTTATGCCGGAAAAAAAATGCAGGAGCGCATGATCAGTGGTGGTCGCGGCGGCGTCTTCGGCTTTGCCAAATCCAAGGCCAAATTGTTTGATAAAAAAAGCATTGATGTCACGTACGGCGACGTGGCCGGACTGGAAAACGCCAAAAAAGAGCTGCGGGAAATCGTTGATTACCTGAAAGATCCATCCAAATTCCAACAGTTGGGTGGAGAGTTGCCACGGGGGATCCTGCTGGTAGGCCCCCCGGGCGTGGGCAAGACCCTGCTGGCTCAGGCCACTGCCGGAGAGGCCGATGCTCCCTTTTACAGTATCAGTGGATCCGAATTTATCGAGATGTTTGTCGGCGTGGGGGCCTCCCGCGTGCGTGATATGTTCACAAAGGCCAAGAAGGGTGCCCCGTCCATCATTTTCGTTGATGAGCTCGATTCCATCGGCCGGGTGCGCGGCACGGGCCTGGGCGGCGGCCACGACGAGCGCGAGCAGACGCTCAATCAAATCCTGGCCGAAATGGACGGTTTTGCGCGACACGAGTCCGTGGTCGTGCTGGCCGCCACCAACCGTCCGGACGTGCTGGATCCGGCCCTGATCCGTCCGGGGCGTTTTGATCGCCGCATAACCCTGGAACTTCCCCAGAAAAAAGCCCGTAAGGAAATCCTGAAGACCCACACCCGCAAAGTCCCGACCGCCGATGATGTGGATTTGGAACATCTGGCCGAAAAAACGGTCGGGTTATCCGGCGCGGATTTGAAAAACTTGGTGAACGAAGCCGCCTTACTTGCCGCTCGTAAAAATAAGCTGAAGGTGCAGGTTGAAGATTTCGATCAGGCGCGGGAAAAAATTTTATTGGGCATCGAGCGCGAGGATGTGATCAACGACGACGAAAAACAGATGGTCGCCTATCACGAAGCCGGTCATGCCCTGCTGGCCGGACTGCTGCCGGGCGCCGACCCGCTTCAGAAAGTGTCCATTATTCCCCGGGGGCAGGCTTTAGGGGTGACGGAGCAAATTCCGGAAGAAGATCGCCACAATCTGAAACGCAGCTATTTGTTCAACCGGATTGCCATCATGCTGGGCGGCCGTGTTGCTGAAAAAATTGTGTTTGAAGATATCTCCTCCGGCGCCGGCGATGATCTTAAAAAAGCCACTCAATTGGCTCGCCGCATGGTCTGCCAATGGGGGATGAGTGAAAAATTGGGGCCGGTGACGTTTAGACATGGTGAACCGCACCCGTTTCTCGGTCGAGAGCTGACCGAACCCAAGGACTTCAGCGAGCACACGGCCCGATTGATCGATGAGGAAATTCAACGGATTGCGACACAAATGGAACAGCGAGCCGAGAAAATCCTGTCCACCAACCGGGACAAATTAGATGTCCTGGCCGATCAGCTTCTGGAGCATGAATCGCTGACCAAACAGGAGGTTAATAAGATTTTGGGGAACGACGGACATAGAGCCAACTGAGACCGGCGGTGGAAATTGAAGCCAGACTGTATTTTGATGATGAATTGTGCAACATACAATCGAAAAAATTACAAAGTGAAAGGCCTGAAACGGCGGACAATTCTTCTCGCATCCCGCGTGTGTTAACCCCTCAAGACTGATTTGATGGCCACGGGAAGAATAGCCAGATTCACTGATAAATCAAGGAGGGATGATGTCACTGTTCGTTGTCTCCAACAGATTACCGGTTACCATTCGCAGGACAATACAGAAATCCTCAGGTGGACTGGTGTATGCGATGGAAGGGCTGGAATACAGCAACGGCTTCCAATGGATAGGCTGGACCGGCGGTGTCGTCGATGATCCTTCGGAAAGAGATCGAATCACACAGGAATTGGCCGCACGATTCAATTATATTCCGGTCTTTCTAAGCAAACAGGAAGCGGACGATTACTACACCGGTTATTCCAATTCCTCACTTTGGCCGCTGTTGCATTACATCACCCCTTATGCCCGCTATGAGGAAATTTGGTGGGAAGCCTATCAAAAAATTAACCGCCTGTTTGCCCAATCTGTGTTGGACCTTGCCAAGGCTGACGATTTTATCTGGGTTAATGACTACCATCTGATGCTGCTGCCATCAATGCTCCGCGAGCAGCGACCGAACCTTAAGATCGGCTTCTTTTTGCACACCCCGTTTCCTTCCTATGAGTTGTTCCGCTGCAACCCCAACCGTGATGAACTGCTCGAGGGTTTGCTGGGGGCTGATTTGATCGGCTTTCATACCTTTGGCTACTTACGACACTTCCGCAGCACCGTTTTAAGGCTGCTGGGGCTGGATTCCGAAATGGATTTAATACCGAAGGAAACCCACGCGACCGCTGTCGGCGTTTACCCCATCGGGATCAATTCAAAAAAATTCTTAAAAGAGCTGGAGTCTGACGAATATCATCGCTACCTGAGCGAGTACCGGGAAACATACCGGGGTAAAAAAATCGTCCTCAGTGTCGAACGCCTGGATTACACCAAGGGCATCCCGCGGCGCCTGGATGCCATCGAGCGCTATCTCAGCCAGGCGCAGACGCGGGATGATATAGTCTTTATTTTTATCAATGTGCCTTCACGGGGAGACGTGCCGGAATATCAGGACTTGCTGGAGGATTTGCAAAGCAGGGTTGGCCAGATCAACGGCAAATATTCCACGATTAAAAATATCCCCGTCCATTTTATCCACAAGTCGATTAATTTCAGCCAGCTGTGCGCGTTATATTCGCTGGCGGATGTGGCCCTGGTGACACCTTTGATCGATGGCATGAATCTGGTGGCTAAAGAGTATTTGGCCTGCCAGCAGGATAAAAACGGCGTCCTGATTCTCAGTGAGTTTGCCGGTGCGGCTCAAGAACTGCCCAACGCCCTCATCGTCAATCCCTACAACGTAAATGAGGTGGCGCAAAGCATTAAAAAAGCACTCGAGCTGACCGAAGCTGAAAAGTTAAAAATGAACCTGCCGATGAAGGAAAGGGTCATCAAATACGATGCCAGGCACTGGGCCAAGTCATTTATTCAGGATCTTTCAGCAACGATTAAACACAGGGAGGGGCTGCCGGATACAAAAGAAATATCTTCAGGGGTGATCAACCGGATCTGTGCGGCTGATAAGCTTGGATTGTTTCTGGACTACGACGGAACTTTGGCCGAATTAAAGAAAAACCCATCTGATGCCTTGCCGAATGAGGAGGTCAAGGATCTATTTTTGAAACTGGAAAGTGTAGGTTCGATGGATGTACACATTATTAGCGGCAGAACCCGGGATGATCTGGATCAATGGTTTAGCGAGTATGGCTTTAATCTGATCGCCGAGCACGGATATTACTCTAAACATCATCATACATTAGAGTGGATTGAATTTGACCCCTGGGCAGACCTGTCGTGGAAAAATCAAATTATCGACGTCTTTCAGCTTTATACCGGAATGACCCCCGGCAGTGTTATTGAAGAAAAGACGTCTTCGGTCGTCTGGCACTATCGCAATTCAGATCCGGAATTCGGATCCTGGAAGGCCCATCAACTCGTGGCCGAATTATACGAAATGCTTTCCAATCTGCCGGTTGAAATCCATCACGGCAAAAAGATTGTTGAAGTCAGTTCGATTAAGATCAATAAAGGCAGTGTTATGGAGCACTTCATGTTGTCCAACAATTATGATGTCGTTGTTTGTGCCGGCGATGACGAAACCGATGAAAGCATGTTTCGTTTAACTGCTGACAACATCGTAAGTATAAAAATAGGCGTGGGGGATACCGCAGCCGGGTATCGCGTCTCAAGCCCCAAGGCATTTAGAAAATTTCTAGCTCAAGTCATCGACAATTTTTCCGTAGCGAACGCAACCAGCCGCCAGGATTGAAAATCCTGATCTTCAAAACGCACCCCCAAAAAAGGAAGTATTTTTTTCGAGAGAAAAGACGCCACTTTTATTTCTTTTCAAGTTTAACCGCGATCGAATATCGCCCCGGACCCACATAAATCAGGCCGAAAAATACGGCCACAAGTCCTGCTGACCACAGCATCAACGTCTGGTAGCCGATACTGAAATAATTGAAAAAATATAAACCAAAAATAATGAACAAAATGATACAGGCAATCCGAAAAAAATACCCAAACATCAAACTCACCGCCCCCAGCGCTTCCAGAAGGAGGATGCTAAACCCTAAAATCGCCGCCGGCACGCCCAGATCGATAAAACCTATCGTCGTTCCGACACTCTGCCAGCTGTGGGACCCCGCAAACAATTTGGGCAGGGAGTGAAACAGCAATGCGACCGCCAGCCCCAGCCGCATGATTAACAGGCCAAAATTTGATTGTCGCTCCTGCGAACTAAACACAATGATTCCTCCCGATCACTTCTTTAGATACTCTAGTATTTCATACCTGCCGAATATAGCAACCCCAAAAATTTATATTTACGTTAACATACTGTAAATATAGAAAATTATACATCTAATAACGTACAGAATGAGAGCTTCGCCCCGGCATCACCCGTCAATTTTGACCTAAGTCAAGGTGTTGTTTTTTTGCCCGGGCTAAATTGATAAAAAATTGCTGCACGGGCCATTTTTCATCCCAAAATGGTCACCTGCATGGCGATCTTACGATTCTCACGAAGGCGGCCGGGAGTTGATCCAGGTCGTGAAATTTGGTTGTTGAATTGAGTTTTAATGCACTGGAGCGAACGCTGAAGACAGAAGTGGAAAATCAAAAAAATAAAAAATCTGTATCCATGGTCCCCGGCTACCCGAAGGCCCTTTCACCACAGCCCCTCCTTTCTTCAGTTTGTCAACTATCTTTAATTTTATTCAACGACTTTTTTCATTGACTGCTGAAGTTTTTTCTTCTACTAGCAAATCATTTATAAGAAAAATGCTGGTGGAAAAAAGCAGACCTCGCTGTGCTTTAGGGGAATCCAAGCTAACTGCTGAACGCGCTTTGCGTTCGCTTAATATTTTACTTTTTTACAGGAGGTACTCAATGTCTCTTAAAACTCTTAAGTGGGCCGCTATACTTTGTTTTGTAGTGGCCATGGCTGTACTTCTTGGCGGCGGCATCGCCATGAAAAAAGATCTTCCGCCGTATCCGGGAAAAGTCGTTGGTCCCGACGGCAAGCAGCTGTTCGAAAAAGCGAACATCATCGAAGGACAAAACGTTTATCAGCGCTATGGTCTAATGGATCAGGGTGCCGTCTGGGGTCACGGGTCCCAGCGAGGACCTGAATTCTCTGCCGCCAGCCTGAATCTCATCGCCGATGCCATCGGTGATTACTACGCCGGCAAAGACTATGGTAAATCCTATAAAGACCTTGATGCACTTCAAACAGGACTCGTCGATGTCAAAATCGCCTACGAGACCAAGACCAATCGCTATGATGCGGCCGCAGATACCCTTACGTTAACGGCCGCCCAGGTCGAAGGCCTCAACCGGGTAAAGCAGTACTGGGAAAAAATTTTTACCGAAGGCATGCAGCGCTATGGATTCTTACCCGGCACCATCAAGGAAGAGAATCAGCGGCTGGAAATCTCACGCTTTTTCTTCTGGACTGCCTGGGTGGCCTCGACCCTGCGCCCGGGAACCGACTACTCCTATACCAACAACTGGCCGGCCGACAAAAGAGTGGGCAATGTTCCCAGCACGGTGACCTATTTCTATTCCATCGCCGGCATAATAGCTTTACTTTTGGTCTTGGCTCTGTTTGTCTACTGGATCCACCGCCACGGCCTATGGTACGGGCAGGCCAAAGGGGTTGCCCTGGCCGAAAAACTGATCGACATGCCCCTGACCCGCAGTCAGCTTCATGCCGCCAAATTCTTTGTGGTGGTCATCCTGCTGTTTCTGGTTCAGACAAGCTTCGGCGGTTTGCTGGCCCATTACACGATTCATCCGGGCAGTTTTTTCTTCCCGTTTGTGGCCAAGCTCATTCCCTATAACTGGGCCAAAACCTGGCATCTGCAACTGATGATTTTCTGGATTGCCACCACCTGGCTGGCATCGGCCATTTACCTGGCGCCCATCATCGGGGGCAAAGAACCGCCCAAGCAGGGAATTCTGGTCCAGGTGCTTTTCGTGGCCGTCCTGCTGGTGGCTGTGGGCAGTCTTACCGGTGAAGTCCTGGGCATCAAGGGCCTGCTCGGAAATTTATGGTTCTGGCTCGGCCATCAGGGTTGGGAATTTCTTGAATTGGGCCGCCTCTGGCAAATTCTGCTGTTCGGTGGTCTGATTTTCTGGCTGTTGATCGTATACCGGGCGGTCGGCAAACATTTAAAGGCCCACAAGGATGAATTCAGCGCTTTGATCTGGTTTTATGTGTTCAGTGCCGTTCTGGTGGTGGCCTTTTTCGGCTTCGGTCTTTTTTACGGCCGGGGCTCCCACCTGACCATGGCGGACTACTGGCGCTGGTTTGTGGTCCACCTCTGGGTGGAAAGCATCTTCGAATTCTTCGGTATTGCGGTCATCGCCTTGCTGATGGTGGCCATGGGACTGGCCACGGCCAAGGCGGCTTTAAGGGTAGCCTATTTTACAGCCGCCATCACCTTTCTCAGCGGTATCATCGGCACCGCCCATCACTATTACTGGTACGGAGGGGCCGCCTTCTGGGTCGGATGGGGCTCCATTTTCTCCTCCATGGAGCCTGTTCCGCTTCTGACCCTGGTGGTTCGCGGGCTAATGGAGTTCAGGGATATTCGCAAAGAAGGACGGGAATTCAGCTATAAATGGCCCATGTATTTTCTGGTGGCCGCATCCTTCTGGAATTTTTTGGGTGCCGGTATCTTCGGCTTCCTGATCAATCTGCCCATTATCAATTTCTACGAACACGGGACCTACCTGACCATGCATCATGGACACACGGCCATGTTCGGGACCTACGGCATGCTTTCCGTCGCCCTGCTGCTGTTCTCCTGGCGCGGCCTGGTCGACAAGGCCCACTGGAAGGACGGCATCTTGAAACTGTCCTTCTGGGGCCTCAACGGCGGGCTGTTTCTGATGGCCTTTGTCACCCTGCTGCCGGTCGGACTCATGCAGGCCTGGATCTCTTTTAAAGATGGTCTCTGGGTGGCCAGGAGCCCAGAGTTTTTCGAGAGCGCACCGGTTGTCTGGCTCGGAACCTTTCGCGCCCTTCCTGACACCATCATCATCGTGTTAGGGGTCCTGCCGCTGGCCTACTTTCTCATCACAACCTATCCTCACTTGAAAGCAGCAGAAATCAAGGACGGTGAGTCTGTGTGGGAACGGCTGGGGCTCGAGTTGTAGTAAATTAAAGGCCCGCTTCCTATCGGAAGCGGGCCTTTCACTTAAATTCCCTTCAGAATTATCAATAATTCATTCGCTTCCCCAAAAAAATGTCTAATTTTCCCAAACGAAGTTGAGATTCGCTCAAAGATTACTATCTTTTAACCAAGGTTGACCAGCGGGAGGTATACCAATGAAATCATCGGTTCCATCAAAAAATACGGTCGTCGACCCGGTTTGCGGCATGCAAGTGGACCCCTGCAAAACCCAGCTGACGGCTGATTATGAGGATAAAAGATTCTATTTTTGCGCTGAAGGGTGTCTTAACGCATTTGAAAACAACCCTGACAAATATAAGAACGCACCCTCTGCCAGGAAAAAAGGACTCTGGGGAAGATATCTGGACAGATTGAATAAGAGTTCGGGCGGCAAGGCCATGAAATGCCATTAGAAGAGGTTTCAAATTATTTTGCATCCAGCTCTGGTTGACGAACAGATCTCAGCAGATTATGATGCGACCAGGACCTATTAGGATATATGTGAGACGGAGGCCAAAAGTAGATGGTGACAGAATTCTGGAGCTGGTGGCAGCACATACCGCAAACGCTCGACCCTGTCATTTTTAGTATCGGCTCGTTCAGGCTTCAGTATTACGGGCTGATGTATATCGTCGCCTTTGCCATCACCTTTTTTCTGGTTCTCTACCGGGTCAAACGTGAGGAACGCTTCAAGATTACCAGCGACCAGGTAAAGGATCTGACAACCTACATGGTCCTGGGTCTGGTGATCGGGGCCCGACTGGGCTACGTGGTCTTTTACAACCTGTCCTACTATCTCAAACACCCCCTCGAAATTATCCTTCCCTTTTCGTTTTCAAACGGAGTGACCTTTACCGGGATCTCCGGCATGTCTTACCACGGCGGGCTTATCGGCGTGAGCCTGGCTTCCTGGCTTTATATCCGCAGGGCCAAACTGGACTGGTGGAGCGCGGTCGATTTATACATACCGGCAATCCCGTTGGGGTATACCTTCGGCCGCCTGGGAAATTTTATAAACGGCGAGTTATTCGGCCGCGTAACCACATCTTCCATCGGCATGTATTTTCCCATGGCAAAAGCCGGGGAACTCAGGCACCCTTCTCAACTGTATGAAGCCTTTTTTGAAGGCATTTTTCTATTTGCGATTCTGTGGAGCATCCGCAAGATCAAAATTCCCAAAGGTGCCATGCTGTCCCTTTACCTGATCGGCTACGGTACCGTCCGGTTTGTTATTGAATACTTCCGCGAACCCGATGCCCAGATCGGCTTTGTTTTTCTCTCCTTTTCCATGGGTCAGATATTATGTTCGCTGATGATTGCCGGGGGCGTTTTTCTGTACTTCTATTTGCAGAGACGCGCAAAGGCCTGATGGTGGAAGTATCATCATCTGTGATCAGATCAGCCGGCTGTCTTTTCCGGTTCTTTACGGGTGCTAATCCCGAGCACCGTCCAGAGCGGTCAGAAGCCAACGAACCCAGTAACAAATGCAACGCCTGCGACTGCAAATGAGCCGATACGCCACCCCATACCTACCGGCGCAAAGATCCCCGCAATGACAAGGGCTATCCCGGCAATAATCCGTATAATTTTATCAAAACCTGCAACATTTTTTTTCACTTCTCCTCCTCTCTCTGGAGTTTTCCAGAAATGAACTGCCTTTTGAAACAGCTTCTAATGATTATTCGTCCAGCGTAACCAGATGGCTGCCGCCACCCCCCAGACGGCATTGAACACTATCACTGCCAAAGGGGTCAGAGATCCGAGATCAAGGCCCATAACACCCTTATGGGCTTGCATGGGAAATACAATAAAAAGCTGCACCAGGGTGGGCCCCAGGCTGAAAATCAAGCCCCGGGTTAAAAAATGCTTTTGCATTAGCGGCAGCAAAAAGAGCAACCCCCAAATTCCTCCCCAGACGATGCGGGGATAAAGCCAGGGTGCGCTCAACTGCGGCGCTATTTTCACACCGAAAGCCGAGGTAATGCCGTACAAACCGAATATCCAGACCGCCAGGCTGTTTGCAAGACCGCCCAGACAACCCGCGCCGAACACCATCGTGATTTTTTTTGCCAGATTACCCATGTAAATTCCTCCTCGGTTTGAGCACCTATCGCCAAGACCTGCCGGTTTCCATCCAGACATATCCGGAAAAAACCGTCAGGTGTTCTTATGTCTTTTGAATCGCAAGATCTAAATATGACAGTAATCATCCTGCAACCAAAAACAAGTAACTTACTAAATGCAAAGGGAAATTGATTACCGCGCCCAATTTGTTCTCTTCGGGCTTTTTTTGGTGCAACAATAGGCAGATTTATTTCATCGCATTGTCCTTCCTGTTCTGCCATACCAGAAAAAGATGCCACAAAGTGGCATGTTACTTGCTGTATATTCAGTCCTAAATAACCAACCGGCACAAAAAGTACCGGCTCGATTCGTTCCGTGAAACCAATACCCCGGGGAGGGTCATTCAAATGGCAGAGAATCGGATAATCAAACAGCAGGGGATCCGAACGATCATCATCATGATTACGCTTTTTACCATAATCAATGCAGCAGTTGCGGCCTTTGGTCATGGCGGCAAACATTCCGAAGCTTTTTCTCATTTGCAGGCACTGCAAAAGGCGACCCAGTTATATGACCAGCTTATTAACAATCAAAAACTGGATCAAAGCTGGGAAACCGATCTGGAACAAGTCACCGTTTCAAACCGACAAAAAGACGATAAAAATGAAATTGTGGTCGTATTTCACCGTCGTGAGGGGGACCCCCGGGCCGTATATATATTTTTCAACGCCGATGGGAAGTATGTCGGCTCAAATTTTACCGGTGAATAAATCTTTAAATTTCAAGTAAATATTCTTGGCCGGGAAGATCAAGCGGCCGGGGTGCATATTTTGATGATTTGAAAGGAGTCAGTGGGGTGAGCACAGACCCGTTAAACATTCATAATAGCAGTTGGCCGACACTTGCTCAATTCCCGGTTCCGGCCAAGGCCCTTATATCATCAATTATTTTAACCATGATGGCCGCGATGCTCGGGGCACTCGGACAAATTGCGATTCATGACGTCCTCCCTACATTATTTGCTGAATCCAAAACGACGGATCATGCCGTAATGTCAATGGAAGCAATGACGGATTCCAGGTCGGATGCCGATGAGACATCATCTTCAAAACGCGGTGATTTATTTTCAGATACCGCCCCTTTCGCCCCGGACACGGCCAAGACCCGCCCGTTCTATAAAAAGGAGCAATTCGTCTGGACGCTCAAATGGACCCATATCCATCTTTTCGGCATGAACATGATTTTCGTATTCATGGGCGCTATTGCGGTATTTTTGAATGTGGGTGCTAAAGGGAAAACTCTATTGGTGGTTTTGCCGTTTGCCGGTGTTCTGATCGATATCGCCACCATGTGGCTCAAAGGGTATGTTTCCCCGGCCTTTTTCTGGCTTCATATCCCCGGAGGCGGTCTTTTTGGTTTTACCTTCTTTTATGTCTCGGCAAGAGCTTTTTGGGAAATGTGGTGGGTGCAAAAAAAATACGCAACGCCCTAAAATATCGACCGATAATATGCGCAAAATTTTCGCACTTGTCTTGGGTGTTTCGGAACTTATTTTTGAAAAGCAGTATACCTTAAATCTATCATTTATTAATAATTTAAAAGGTTGATAGCTATGCATAATGCAAGTGTCCACGGTTACAGCAAAATTTTAATATTCGGCACGGTGCTTTTCATGATGGGGTGTGCCAGCGACCCGGTACCGACGTATTTGCCCGCACACCATCCGGCAAATCCCGAGGCAACAGAGGCGCCCACCGCAGTGGCACCAAATCCTTTTCAAGACAAAATGTCGATAAATGAAATGAAAATTACTGATGACCAGTCCATGCCTCACCAAGGGCACGAGAACAGCCCTGAACATAAAATGAAGCCAATGCTTAAAAATGGCCATAAGGATCCGGGAATTTCCACAGAGGCTGAAAAAGAAAAATCCGACCATCAGCATCAGGAGCACAATTGATGAGCCGATTTGTTCGTATTTCAACAGTTATCCTGTCCCTGCTTATAGTGGTGATTACAGGATGCGCCCAGGTTCCCAAAGAAGCCGGTTTTGGTGATGTACAAAAATTGGTTCACCAGAGAATCGATTACCGGCTGCATTGGAACCAGGGTTCAGCGGCCGACGAGCAGGTTGTCTGGGCAATCGAAGAATTGCTTAAACAAGAATTAAGCGTCGATGCGGCGGTCCAGATTGCCTTGCTGAACAACCAGAATCTTCAGGCAACCTATGAGGATCTCGGTATCACCCAGGCCGATGTCGTCGAAGCCGGCCTGCTGGAAAATCCGGTTTTTTTCGGACAGGCGCGGTTTCCGGATAAATCACCGAGCATGACCAACCTTGAATTCGAAGTCACCCAAAATTTTCTCAACATCCTGATGCTGCCGTCCCGCAAGAAGCTGGCCGCCATGCAGTTTGAAGAAGTCAAACTGAGGGTGGCTGATGAGGTTCTCAAGTTGGCCGCTGAGGTAAGAGCAGCATATTATCGTGCAATTGGTGGATCACAGATCGAACAAATGCGACGGCACATTGCCGAGGCCGGCGAGGCTTCCTATGAAATGGCGCGTCGGATGCACACGGCAGGCAATACCAGCGATCTGAACCTGGCCGGCGAACAGGGGCATTACGAACAGGCTAGAATGGATTATGCTCAAAGCACGACGCTGGTTGTTGAATTCCGGGAGCAGTTGATCCGTTTGATGGGTCTATGGGGCGCTCAGGCAGAGTTGAAGTTGGCCCATCAACTGCCGGACGTGCCGGCACGGGAAATTACCATAGACCACCTTGAATCTCTGGCAATCAAAAATCGCCTCGACCTTGCATCCGCCCGCCAGGAGGTCGAAGTGCTGGCCCAGGCGCTGGGGATCACATTGGATTGGCGCTGGATCGGAAAAGCTGATGTTGGAATCAGCACCGAACGCGACCCGGACGGCCAATGGGTTACCGGTCCTTCGCTGACATTGGAGCTGCCCATTTTCAATCAGCGCCAGGCCGACATAGCAAGGCTGGAGGCCCAGTTGCGCCAGGGCCAGAAGCGACTGGCGGCGCAAGCCGTAAATATTCGATCTGAGGTGCGCTCATTGCGCAGCCGGTTGATGATGCAGCGCCATTTAGCTGAGCATTATAAAAAGGTAATTATTCCCCTGCGGGAGCGTATCGTTCATTTAACCTTGCAGGAATACAACTATATGCTCACCGGCGTATTTGATTTGCTGATTGCCAGGCAAAATGAATTTGACACATATCAGAAATATGTTGAGACGGTGCGCGACTACTGGATAACCCGGGCACAGATTCAGCGTGTTGTCGGTGGACGCCTGCCGCCCATCGCTCAAATGGTTAAAGAATAAGGAGCACGACCATGCTAACCCGACGTCAGATGATTGTTTCCGCATTAACTGCGCTGGCCGGCGGCACCTGGCTCAAAACCGCACGCGCGCAGACCAGCCATGCGAACAGCGGCCATCGTAAAAGCGAGAAAAGACATATACCCTACACCCCCGTGGTGACCCCCAACGGCAGCACATTGCCCTATAAAATGAAAAACGGTGTCAAAGAATTTCATTTGACCGCCGAGCCGGTAGAGCGCGAATTTGCTCCCGGAATGACAGTCAAGTGCTGGGGCTACAACGGACAGACTCCCGGTCCGACAATAGAGGCCGTGGAGGGGGATCGCCTGCGGATTCTGGTAACCAACAAACTGCCGGAGCACACCACCATTCACTGGCACGGTATCTTTTTACCCAACGGCATGGATGGGGTGGGGGGGTTAAATCAACCGCACGTCAAACCCGGAGAAACCTATGTCTATGAATTCACTTTGCGTCAGCACGGGACGTTCATGTATCATCCCCACGCCGATGAGATGGTGCAACTGGCGGTCGGTATGATGGGCATGTTCATTGTTCATCCGAAGAAGCCTGAAGACTCAAAAATTGATCGCGATTTTGCCATCATGCTGCACGAATGGGCCATTCATCCCGGCACCTATCGGCCGGATCCGGCGGTAATGCTGGATTTCAACATATTCAGTTTTAACAGTAAAGTGTTTCCCGCCATCGATCATCTGGTGGTTAAAACCGGGGATCGCGTGCGCATACGGATTGCCAACCTGAGTATGGACGAGCACCCGATCCATATCCACGGGCATGCATTTCGCATTACCGCCACCGACGGCGGCCAAATCCCGCAGGCCGGCCAATGGCCGGAAACCACCGTGCTGGTGCCGGTGGGCGCCACCCGCGACGTTGAGTTTATCGCCGATGCGCCGGGGGATTGGGCCTTTCACTGTCATAAATCCCATCACACCATGAACCCGATGGGCCATGATGTCCCCAATACGCTGGGGGTTAATCAAAAAGGCCTGGAAGAAAAAATGCAGGGCATGCTTCCCGGCTATATGGCGATGGGAGAAAAGGGGATGGCCGAGCATGCCGATCATGTCGAGCATTTAAAGGGCCCCAAAAACACCCTGCCGATGATGATGGGCAAGGGGCCTTTCGGCAACATCGAGATGGGTGGAATGTTTACGGTGCTCAAAGTAAGGGACGACCTGACCTCCTATGACAAAGATCCCGGCTGGTACAAGCATCCCAGGGGGACGGTGGCTTATCGCCTGGCATAGAAACGCGGGCGCTTCATCTTAATGAAATCAGAATAACTAATTGTAAACGGTATCCAGTCGCATATCAGGGTGGGTTGATACCGTATTCTTTTAATTTCAACTGCAGCGTTCGACGACTGATTCCGAGTATCCTGGCTGCATGGGTTCTGTTTCCCCCGGTTTCATCGAGGGTTCTGAGAATCAGCACCTTCTCGACCTCCTTTAAAGACCTGCCCGGAGTTAAATCGAGCCGGGCTTCTTTGAGCTCCTCATCGAGATTTTGCAGATCCGTCGGGAACTCCAGAGGTGTGACCATCTCAGCGCGCGACATGATGACCGCCCGCTCTATTATATTTTCAAGCTCCCGCACATTTCCGGGCCACTCATAACGCATCAACAGATCCGTTGCCCGGGGCGTAAACCCCTTTATGAGCCGACGATTCTTTTCCGCATACTGTTTCAGAAAAAAGTCGGCCAGCAAGGGGATGTCTTCTCGGCGCTGGCGCAATGGCGGTACATCCACCGTTACGACATTTAATCGATAGTAAAGATCCTCCCGGAAGCGGCCCGCCTGAATTTCTTCTTCCAGGTTTTTGTTGGTTGCCGCAATCACCCGTGTATCGACTTTGATGGTTTGGGCGCTGCCCACCGGTTCGAATTCGCGTTCCTGGAGTACACGCAGAATCTTGGCCTGGGTGGCAGGAGCCATCTCGGCGATCTCATCCAAAAAGATGGATGAATTGTGGGCCAGTTGAAAACGACCCTGCTTGCGGGTAATGGCTCCGGTAAAGGCCCCTTTTTCGTGGCCGAACAGCTCGCTCTCCAAAAGCGTTTCAGGCAGAGCGGCACAGTTGACTATTATAAACGGCCGATCTTTACGGGAGCTGTTTTGGTGGATGGCATTGGCGATCAGTTCTTTGCCGGTACCGCTTTCACCGACGATAAGTGCCGTGGCTTCGGATGGCGCAACCAGGGCCACGGTCTCAAAAAGTCGAGTCATAGATGGACTGCAGCCGATAATGTTGGAAAAATCAAAGCGGTCACTTAATTTTTCCTTAAGGTAGACGTTCTCCTGTTCGAGTTGACGGTGACGCAATGCTTTGTCCACCAGAATTTTTAGCTCATCAATGTCGAGTGGTTTGATCAAATAGTCATAAGCACTCGACTTGAGCGCGTCCACGGCCGAACCGACGGAAGCATAAGCGGTCATAATAATAACCGGAATGTCCGGGCTGATTTGTTTTATTTTTTGCAGTGCCTGGATGCCGTCCACATTAGGCATGCGGACATCCATAATGACAAGATCATAAAACCTGTCTTCGACAGCAGAAATTGCTGCTTGGCCGTCCTCAGCCTGGGTGACTTCATATCCCTCCGCAGCGAGCACTGCTTCGATCATCTGCCGATGTGAAGCTTCATCGTCAGCAACCAGAATTTTAGCCTTCATCTTGATTCCTCAGTCATACGCAAGCCGATGCCTTAATGCCGCTTTCCTGTCTCTTTGACCTGATAGCGGTATCACGATTTTCAACTCAGACACCTGTCGGTAGAAATAAAGTAAAACGACTGCCCTTTCTCTTGCCGGCAGGTGGGCTTTCCACCCCTATTCCCCCCTGGTGGTTTTCTACAATTTTGTGAACAATGGCAAGTCCCAGTCCGGTCCCCTTGTCCCTTGTCGTGTAAAAAGGGTCGAAAATTTTCTCAACCCTGTCAGGCTGGATGCCGGCACCATTGTCTTCTACCCAGAGAAGCAGGCGGTCCTCAGACGGTTTTAAGGCCGCCCCGATTTCAATGGTGCCTCCGGATTCAACTGACTGCATGGCATTCAGCAACAGGTTCAAAAGTGCCTGGGTTAATTGATTGGTGTCCAGGCGAACCTTGCTCAGATCGGTAATATTTCTCCGCAGCGTTATGTTACGCGAATCAGCATCCGCCTGCACCAGACGAACACAGTGCTCAACAAGTTCGGTTACGTCCCCCGGTATCGGCTCTGCCTTGGTAGGGCTGGCAAACGTGAGCAGATCGGTGACCACCCTGTTGATCCGGTCCACTTCAGAAACCATGGTCTGAGCATACGCCTGCTCCCTGGGGCTGTCTTTTAAGCTCTGGCTAAGAAACTGGGCAAAACCTCTTATTGAGCTTAACGGATTTCGGATCTCGTGGGCAACGCCGGCCGCCAGCTTGCCGATAGCCGCCAGTTTCTCCGAACGTCTGACCTTTTCCTCCAATTGCTTGATTTCCCGCAAATCCCGCAGCACAATCACCGCCCCCTGGCATTGGTCATCTTCCTCAAGGATTGGGGTGGCACTCATGGACAGAGGAATCATTTCACCACTTTTGCTTTTGTGCTGGATTTCTCGTTCCAGAATAGGGCGGCAGTGCGCCAGAGTCTGATCAATACCGCTTGCCTGAAAGTCGATAATCGTTTTAAGATTCAGGGCCCGTAAATCGGATTCCTGCAGACCAAGAAGTTCCAGAGACACTCGATTGTAGGAAACAATTCTCCCCCTGGTGTCAATACTCAAAAGCCCGTTGGGCATATTGGCGACTACCTGTCGGGTATAATCTTCCGTCTGCTCAAGGGTTTTACCTACCAGATAGTAATTCTGGATGACAAAGATAAAAAAAAGTGCGCCGGCCCCCAGGGTTACAAGAATAGCGGCCATGATCAAGGCATGCTGAAGATCAGAGCGCCGTGCCTGTTCATAAGCAGTCATCTTCATGCCCAGAACGATAATATCCCCACGGTGCAAATGCGGCTTTACGATATCGCCATGCGCAGACCTATCAGTCATCGCCGGTATGGTACCGTGGGCCGGTATAGGTGAAAAAATTTTAACCAGCTCATATACCTGGATATCGCCGGGTAAATTTCTGATCCGTGTCACAACGCCATCGTCACCTTCAATAACGGGCTTGGGGATGGACGGGTCGACACTTGCGTCGGGATTTGAGCGGTGAATGACATGCCCATTTTGATCCATGAGATAGACATAAGCGATATCCAGGTTCTTGCCTGTTTCCTGGATCAGGCTTCCGATGGAATCGTCCTGCCACATGGGCAGCATCATCCAGGCCCGGGCTCCGGCCTCAATAGAGAGCAGTACGGTCATCCCCTGGCGATAAAGAAAATGCAGCGCCATGGTCTTTTCGCGATCCAGATTGCGGTAGGTTGAAATGCTGATAAGAACCAGCAGGAGAAGTACTACCGCAACAATGGACAATGCAGGCAGATACAACCTTTTTGTCGAAAGAATTCGCATGGAAATTTACATAACTTGAGGCGTTCAGCCGCCCTATTGTCGGCGTTAGGCCAATTCTATGGAATTGGGGCCCGGCTTGCAAGGTATTTTTGAGAAACTCAGCGAAAGGTAAAGGGTGCAGCAGAAATTCCTCCTTTGAATTTAGTCACACCTGCGGCCGCCATCAAAGCGCCGCCGGCGTTGACGATTATCCCGGGACCGAGAATAGCCCGGGTTCCTAGAATAATCAGAAGGACCAGGATCCGTTTCATTTTATACCCCTTGTTTGCTGGCTGATACAAAAAATAATTATTCGGCTGAATGGAAAGGGACAGCTTCCGTCCATGGGAGAATCGAAATCGAGATCGCTTGAGACACAATAAGAGGATCTCACAAGTTGACAACCGGAATGCCGGTGATGATAAAAAGGGCGAGATTTTTTCGGGTAAGATTCATACAATGTAACCCATTGCGTTAACAACTATTCTATATTACATTGTGGTATAAAATCAAGGCTTCTATAAAATTTTAAAAATTAATTTTTTTCTTGATCTATACATTATTTCGCGTTGTATGCTATAGAGTCATTAAAAATAATACGAAACAGAGCCGGGCTGAATAAAATATTGATAGAACAATTAATGAGTCACCTGAATGTCGCTAAACACCAACTCCCCCGCCCCTGAACTCAAGCAGGGCCGCCGCAGATTTTTTCTGAGACTTTCCTGGGCCGGGTTAGTCCTTTTCTCAACAACTTTTTTGGCAGCGGTGTTGCGATTTTTTTGGCCGCGTGTGTCCAGCCGGCCGGCCAGGTCAGTTCAAGTGGGTTTCCCGGACGATTATCGACCCGGCCAGGTGGTCTACGATGGCGGCCGAAAACTCTTTATTGTTCGCGATGAAAAGGGATTTTTCTCCCTTTCCGCCCGTTGTACACACCTGGGTTGCATTGTGGTCTGGAACAGGGATCACCACATGTTCTTATGCCCATGCCATGGAGGGAAATACGATGCCGAGGGGCGGAATGTAGAGGGCCCCCCACCCCGTCCGCTGGATCTCTTGGCCCTCAGACTTGATGATAATGGATTTCTGGTTGTGGATCAGGATATTATTTTAAAAAGAGAAAAAGGTCCTGCTCCTCGTTTTCGACCCCCCGCGAGGTAATAAACTTAGCCCGGGCAAGCCGGAACCAAAAAGAATAATTTAATCACGAAATTTTCATTTCTTTTTCGTGTTTTCTTACCTGCGTGCTTTGGTAATAAAAAGTTTTGCCGTAAAGTGAACAAAATGGCCATAAAGCTGCCCCCTGAATTTAAGCGCAAAATATTCAGAACCGGCCTGCCTCGCACTCCGGCAGAGGAGTTACAAGCAGTGCGCCGGACGGTTTTCTTGCACCTGCATCCGATGCGAATGTCAGCCAGTCGGATGAAAATCAGTTTTACCTGGTGTTTAGGAGGATTAAGCTTCCTGCTATTTCTGGTGACAGTCTTCACCGGGGCTCTTTTGATGATCTATTACCGGCCGACCCTGGAAAATGCCTACGGCGATATATTGGATCTGCGTTACACCGTCTATTTAGGCGGGGTTATGCGTAACGTTCACCGTTGGGCCGGGCATGGCATCGTCATCACCGTCGTGCTGCATATGCTGCGCGTTTTTTATACAGGCTCCTATAAACCACCCCGGGAATTCAACTGGATCGTCGGCGTTTGTCTGCTTCTGATTGTATTCGCCTTTGCGTTTACGGGTTATCTACTACCCTGGGATCAGATCTCATACTGGGGAACCCGGGTGGGCACCAACCTGCTTCATTCGGTTCCATTTCTCGGTGCCGATGGGCCCTTCGGCAGCCAACTGGGACTCAGTTACGATCGCGATATATCCGTCTTCCTGTTAGGAGATTCAGACCTCGGCCCGAGGGCCCTGATCCGTTTTTACACTCTGCATGTCTTTATCTTGCCGCTCCTGGCAGGCATCTTTTTAATGGTACATTTCTGGCGTGTGCGTAAGGATGGCAATCTGGCATTAAAGCTTTAAGGTGGAAGCAATTTGTGAGAGAAGCGAACTAAATTGTTTCAAGGAGATCGATTGTCAAAGGACCTGCCGAAAAGTACGACTAAAACAAATAACAGGCAAGACCCCCCTGGCATGTTGCCGGTCTACCCCGGTTTTGTATTCAAAGAATTCTTGGCGGTTCTTGCGTGCTTATTGGTTTTGGCCTGGCTGGGGTTGTTGATTGAAGCCCCTTTAGATGTAACGGCGGATCCCGACTTCACGCCCAACCCCGCCAAGGCGCCCTGGTATTTTCTCGGGTTTCAGGAGATGCTTCTTTACTTTGATCCCTGGCTGGCCGGAGTGGTGATTCCTTTTCTCATCATATCGGGTTTGATTTTGATTCCGCTGCTCGATACCGATCCACGAGGTGCGGGGTGTTATTCCTTCCGGCGTCGGATCTGGGCCACTTTGCCTTTTACCGCCGGCCTGTTGTTTTTGGCTCTGCTCACCGTGATGCCGGCCTGGTTCCGCGGATCCAATTGGGACTGGTACTGGCCCTGGCAAGACTGGAGCATGGCAAGGCCGGCTCGACCGGACTTTCGCAGCCTTCCAAATTGGCTTGGCCTGTCGCTTATAGGCATTTATTACCTTATGGGAATGCTCTTGCCCTTTGCCATCTGGCGCAACCGGTTCGAGAGATGGGGACGCGTTCGTTACTCAATCTACTTTTTCCTGGTTCTGACCATGGGGGCAGTTGTGATCAAGGTTTTACTGCGCTTGCTCCTGAATGTACGGTATATCGTCCAAACACCATGGTTTAATATCTGAATGAAACAGGCTTTGAACAAGAAATATCCGGGCGTGAACCAACACCTGAATATATTATTATTCGCCCTGCTGGTCATCTCTCTTCTGCTGACCCTGGGTTTAATCCTTTTAAAAGAAGCCAATCCTGAATGGAAGCACCATCAGGAGGCTTATTTTCGCGAAGAGACGAAAAAGGTTACGGAGGCTTTAGCAAGTGCCGAGGGGACACAACGCGCTATCTTACAAAAACGTCTGCGCTACCTTGACCGCCCCCGCTATGGGATCCGACAGATTCTGCTGGACGACGGCAATCGCGTCGACCGCTGCATTACCTGCCACCTGGACCTGAAAGAACTTGAGAAAAAGCACTCGCAATTAGATCATTTCCCATTCGAGGAACACGGTTGTACGGTTTGCCACGGTGGGATCGGACGGGCAACGGATTCATCCAGGGCTCATTCCACTTTGCGCATCCCCCGCAGACCGCTGTATGAGTATTTGAAAGTTCGAGAAACTGGAACTTCTACCCTTGACCTTTTTCAATATAGCGCTTCCGGCGAGCCGATACCGTTTACCGGCTCAAACCTGTGCCTTCGCTGCCACCTCGATTCGCATCCAAGACACGTTGCCCGCTGGCGCAAGCTTAAATTTAAGCCTTTGGACAGGATCAGAAAAAAGCTGGCGGAATTGCAAAGAACCGGGCTTCAGCTAAATGAAAGACGCTGTCTTGGCTGCCACACGACGGGTTTCAATGAATTAACCGGCCGCTACCTGGAGGATCGGGTTACCTGCGAAAGCTGTCATGGTCCGGGAGGATTTTACGCTGAACTTATGGCCGGCGGCAGAGCCCGGGATGGCGCCGAGTTAGCCCGGGCCAATATTCTCGAAACGCGCTCGGACAGGGTTTGCCTGAACTGCCATAAACCCGACCGCCACAATGATTATGAGGGAGAAGACCTGCCGTCCCAGCTTATTGTCGCCTTCCTGGACGGAAAACCTGCTCCTGAAATGGACGGTGTGGCCCTGGAAGATGCCTGGAACCTGGCTTTGGAAACGAAAGTATCCACCTGGCAATTAGGCAACGGTCCTCCTCAACCGGGAACCGAGGTCTTTATCCGGGCCGTTTATGACGATACCCATATTTATTTTGCTTTCCGATGGCTTGATAAAACCCGCCAGGACCGGATGGGCCAATGGCTTTTTGACGACGGGCAATGGCGGGCCAAAATGGAATGGCCCGACGCCCTTGCATTGCACTGGCAGATAACCGAGAAGGTCGAGGATTTCAGGCAGGGGGGATGCGCGGTACTATGCCACACCACCGGCCGTTTCAGTGAATTTCCGCGTATGGCCACCCGGCAGGAGGGCGCCGTCGTGGACGAGTGGTATTGGGATGCTTTTACGGCCGAAAGGGCAGGGCGTCCGGGGGACGGATTCCTGGACCATCAGGTAAGATTCATACCGCCAGGAAGCTCAAAGCCTGCATTGCGATGGGCACCGCCTGAAATCTCTGCCGCGCATGGCAGCGACACTTCCGGCGAGCGAAGGCCGGGAACCGTGGGTGGAATTCCGTTGACCCTCAATGCAAAAGAGACTGCAGGAAAGCCGCCCCAGCCCCTATTTTACATCGAGGGGGGCAAACAGGTACCGTTGCCATTGTCTGATAGCGGCCAACCGGCGCAAAAAAGATTGCCCCTGTATGAACCCGGCATTCCCGAGGAAGGAGATTCAGCGGACATCCGAGGCAGCGCATCCTGGGCTGACGGATACTGGACTCTGGAGCTAAGTAGAGCTTTGCGAACTCCTTACAAACGGGATGTGCGGCTCGATCAGCCGGATAAACGCTACTCTTTCGGACTGGCTGTTTGGGACGGGGCCACCGGAGATCAACATCAGGTGGTTACTATCCTCAAGCTTCGTTTCGGGCCCATGAAAAAGTGACCCCACGGGGCAGCAACCGCGCAGCTTATAGGTGGCAGGAAAAAAGTAACAACGAATCTGAACACTGAACCCTCCGTCCGTCCCGAAACCTGATCCGCCTGCGGCGGAACACCTGAAACCTTTTATACTTCCGAGCCGCATCCGCTGCAAAAATTGTCACCTTTACCGGTTGGCTCGCCGCAATTGGGGCAGAATTTTGTGTGCGATTGCTTTTCAACCCGTGAAGCAACAGGTTTGGGAATGTTAGACGCACGACGTCGGGAGGCCATCTGCCAGATCAAGGCCCCAAGGATGATCAGACCACCGGTGACCACAGCTGCCAAAGCCCAGTTTATGCCGGAGCCCGTACCGGACGCGGCGGGTAAGGAGGGGGATTGTATGCTGCTATTTGGGGGCGGCAAACTTGCAGTCGACAATTGAGGGGTGGTCATTTTGTAATCCACGTGCAGCGAAATTGATTGCCCGGCCGGGACAGGGCGTGCAGGGAAGGTGTGGTAATCGAACCCATCCGGGCTCCTTACGACATTTGCAGTGGCAGGCTCTGTCTTAAGGGTGCTGGCTGATGTCGGCCGCTGGACCCTTAGTTGTAAATTATTAACGGTTAGGGCAGCTAACCAGGTATAATCAAAGGCGTGCTGGTTTTCATTGACAGTGTACGGGAGATAGTATTCCACCCTAAATTGCAAATCCGGTGTAATGAACGTCAGGGTACCGGGTGGATTGGTACTCGAAAAAATATCATCCTGCATGCTGCCGTCCTTTGGCTCAATGCGGGCAACCGCATTGAGCCGGGCAGCTTCCGGCAAAGGAAGGCTGACCGTGGCAGGCAGCAGCGTGTCTCCCGGAAGTGTGCCTGTCAGCAAAACCAGGACAGCGGCCTTGTCATAATCGGGCCAAATTTCAATATCAAGCGCGTCAATGACAGAGACCGGGTTTTGCGCAAAGCCCGGGGCCGGCGGCAGCATCACCAAAAAAATTAGCAATATAATAGGCTTACATTTCATTTTACGCTTCCCTGATTGATACCAATCCAAAACCCGTTGCTCTCGTCAGCGGTAAAGCCAGCCGAGATCCAAAAAGCCTGTTGCGGCAATATCTTTTGTGAAAAACCCCTGAAATTTGCCAATAGATTACGAGCTAAATTTGCGGTCGATCTCATTTTGAATTTCCGCTACGGTTGCTCCCTGAGCGTGCATTTTAGACGCTAACTGCGCCTCATCCATACAGATACCTCATGTGGAGGCGTGGGTATCGACATAGCAGCTCAACAGGCTCTTGTGGCCGAAGTTTTCCCGGCAGCGGCAATAACAATAGAGACCATCGAGCACCTGCGGTATCGCGCGAGCCACCTCGTAGGCTCTCCTGACCTTGCCGGTAAACTTGGCCGGCGATAGGGTCGGTCTTTTCTCCCGAAGGTTGACATTCTCCCTGTTCAATTCTGTAAGTTGAGGGGATGGGGGGGGTGGTTTTTCTCCCTGATATAGAAAATAGGCCCCCGTGAGAACCAGGATACCACCCGCTATCAAGGCGAGCAAAGTGACCTTAGGCCTTTTTTTTGGCTCCGGTGCTCTTTGATCTGGTTGCGTGGCATGTCTATGGGATAGATTCTTTTTTTTCTTCTTGGCCATCGTCCTATTCCTTTTAATGTTTTATGGTTAAAAATTAATGTTTATTCCTATTGCCCTTCGTCGAATTGCTTTAATTCTTTTTCCAGACGCTCCTGGTATTCGGAAAGCCGGTCATCATCGAAATTGCCAGCCGCTGTCGCCGGCACCCTTGCAGACCAGCGACGAATCAGAAAATATATTACGATTGAGGCCAGGGCGACGCATACGAATGGCAAAACCCATAATATCAGGTTGAACCCCTTTTTATTGGGCTTTGCCAGGATTCGCTCCCCATACCGGCTTTCAAAGTATTGCAGTATTTCTTCTTTGGTTTCGCCATTGCGCAGCTTTTTTAGAACCAGGTCCCGCATCTGACTGCTGGTATCGTTACTGGATTGGGCGATGGTTTGACCCGCGCAGAGAGGGCACATAATAAGGTCATAGATTTCCCCGGCCGCCTTTTGCAGGGCCTCTTCATTATGATATGGGGCTGCAACCGATGAAACGGTCACAAACAAGGTCAAAAGGGCCAAGCCGATAATGATAGTCTTGTATTTCATAGCTCAACTGCCTTCTATTGATAATTAGTTGAAAGGACGGATCCCGGTAGATAGCCATCCAATTTAGGCGAGCAATCCTCCTTTGGTTAGCCAATAGTATATCTGGTAGGACCCGGATACCAGCAACAGGGCACCCGCAATTCTTCCCATGTAGGGTAAGGCACTGTGCAAATAAGTCGCCAGCCCGCCTTTGAAAACAGCCAGACTCAGGGCCAGGGATGTCAGCACCGCCCCCATTCCCAACGAATAGCTGATGAATTGAAAAATACCGTTTGAAAAGCCCTGGGACTTAATGGCGCTTCCCACCACCACCAGAAATACGGGCAGGGTGCAACCCAAAGAGGCCAATCCGTATCCGATACCAAAAAGAAAGTAGGTGTTGAATCCCTGGGATTCCGGCGTACCTATCAGGTTTGCCATGCGGGCGGGAAGCGCGGCATGCACCGATCTGCCTGCCAGCAGAAATAGGCCTAGGCAAGCCAGGACAGCCCCGACAACCAGACCGAGCCAGGGCAGATACTGCAAAAGAAAATGTCCCCCTGCCCAGAGAATCACGCCGAAAAAAGAAAAGAGAACCGTGAATCCCAAAGTCACCGCGGTTCCAATAAGCAGCGCTTTGCCGCCTCTGAATATAAAATGGCTGGAAGCCCCGCTGCCGTCCCGATCACCCAGATAAAGAGATAGATAGGCCGGCAGCATTGAGAAACCGCACGGATTAACTGTTGACACCATCCCGGCCCCAAAAGAATATCCAAAGGGCAGCAAGACGGCCAGAGCACTCATCCAGTTGGTCAGTAAAACTTGTAACTCCGTCATTGCATGATTTCCTCTATTGAACTGATCAATACGCTTTGCTCGATGGCGCCAACCCAGCGGCGAACCACCTTTCCCTTTCTGGAAATGAAGAAAGTAACCGGAAGGCCAGAAACGCCATAATCGATGGTGATCTCGCCGTTCGGGTCGGGTCCGTTGGGATAGGTGATATCGAACTGCCGAATATAGTTCAGGGCATCTTCCTTCCGATCCTGGATATTTACCCCAAGAAAAATAAGGCCTCGATTTTTATAGGCGCGCCATGTTCGCTCTATAAGCGGTGCTTCATCCCGGCAGGGCGGACACCAGGACGCCCAGAAATTGATGACGATCGGCTTGCCCCGCAGGTCTTCGGCCATGGATATCGTGGTGCCTTCGAAGGTCGTCAGGCTGAAGTCAGGGGCCGGACGATTTACCATGGTGACGCCACTAAGGCCGGTTATGGGTTCCCTGTTTAGCATGCCCCATATCAAAAGTCCCAGAAAGCCGATGATAGCAAACGCCGCAAATGCCAAGGCTGATTTTCGAAAAATTATTTTTGGTTCCATCTCTCTCTTAGGTCCTCATGGGACATTCAGTGGAAGATAAGGGCCATGGCCCGCTAAAATTCTTTTGCCGTAAAAGCCGAAAAATAATTTATAAACGCTTGAGTAGCGGCTGCAAACTCATGAATCAGCGACGTCTAAATCACTAATGTTCTGCAGCGTTTTTTTAATTTTATATATTTGATCGTTAAGGGCTGTTTGAGTCCGAAAGAGCCTGAAAATGTAAACAAAAATTATAGACCAGGTAATGCTGAAGGCCGCAAAAAGATAGCTACTGTTATCCATGTTAAATTCCTTTCACTAATTTTTAAAATTCATGCCGTCCATGATTTCTTTGAGTTCCTCGATATGCATCTTTGACCGCTCCAATCGGATTCTGCCTATCAGCATAGCGATGAACAAAAAACAGAAAGCGATAAAGGTGGTGATTAAAGATAATTTCATTGGCTCCGACATGTTGAGGCCCCGGCTGGTGATAACGACCGGGTGGATAGTTCGCCACAATCTGATGGAGAAGAATGTAATCGGGACGTTAAGAAAACCGATGATTCCGAAAACGGCCGATAGATTCGCCCGCTGGTTTACTTTGACCGCCCTTCGGAGCATCAGATAAGCCACATAGGTAAACCATAAAATCAAAGTCGTCGTTAACCGCGGGTCCCAGGTCCACCACACATTCCAGATTGGTTTGGCCCAGATGGGGCCGGTAATCAATACGATGGTACAGAATATGATCCCTGTTTCAACCGCACAATGAGCAACGGTATCCCATTTGGGATCCTTGCGGTATAAATAAAAGATGCTGGCCATGAAGGTGATAAAAAAGGCCAGATAGGCCAGAAAAGCAGCGGGGACATGGATATAGAATATCTTTTGAGTGACACCCATTGTTTTTTCAACGGGTGCATAGATAAAGATAGTATAAAGCGCGAGCAGCATCAACACGTACGTTAGAAGCTGAAAAGGTATCAAAAGAGTTTGGGTGCGCTTCAAGATTATTCCTCCAGGATATAGGCGAAAGTTAAATACGAAACGAGAAGAAAAATAAGATCAAAAGCGACCAGGATTTTTAGCCAGGGAAATACCATCTGAAGAGCGTTGCCGCTTAAGATGATCCCGGTTGCTTTGACCGACGCAATAATCACCGGCACCGAAATCGGAAAAAAGAGAATTGACAGCAGGACACTGCGGGCTTTTGCGGTTGCAGAAATAGCGGAAAAAATGGTGCCGACAGCCGTAAAGCCCAGCGTTCCCAGGAATATAATCAGCCCCAGCGGAACGAGAAAAGGCAGGACGGTGGTGTTGTATAGAATCGTAAAAATAAAAAAGGTGATAATTTCCATAACGGTTGTAAATAAGAATACCCCGATGAGTTTGGCCAGAAAAATGGTCCAGGGGCTGACCGGACATAAAATGAGGCCCTGAAGCGTTCCTCGATCCCGCTCCATGCTGAAGGACCGACCGAGCCCCGTCAGCCCGGAAAAAACAAACGCAACCCAGAGAATCCCAGCAATCATCCCCCGGTCAAACTTGAGTGATAATCCAAAGGCGAAGTTAAAAATAATAAGGACCAAAAAAGAAAACAGACACATGGAAAGAATCATCTCCTTGGTTCTGAATTCGGAAATAAAATCTTTCCAAATAATGGCCCCCAGTTTTTGAGCAAATTGCATCAGGCCACCTTCAAATGCAGTGCATTTTCTCCGACTTTCTGTGAATAGATCTGTTTAAAATCACTGTGCGGGATGTGGGCGACATCCTGCAGGTACACAATCCTTCCTGATTTTAGTATGGCTGCGCGGCCACACAGTTCCAAGCCCAGGTGTAAATGATGTGATGCCATGATCACGGTTTTGCCCTGATCGCGAAATTGCAAAATTAATTTCATAAAATCCGCGCTGCCCTGCTGATCGAGTCCCGTAAATGGTTCGTCCAAAAATATTATCATCGGATCGTGAATAATGGCCCGTCCGATTGAAAGACGCTGTTGCATACCGCGTGAAAAGTTTTGAACCACGCCATTCCGGTAATCACTCAATCCGACGAGATCCAGGACTTCCGGGATCCGGTCATTCAGCCGGGCCACCCCGTACATGGCACCGTAAAATTTAAGATTTTCATAAGCCGTCAGGTCAGGATATAGAAACGTCTGATGACCGATGAGACCAATGATTTGATGCAATGCTTCGCGATCACGTCGCGCTTCATATCCGGCAATTCTGACGCTGCCCGAAGTCGGTTGCAGCAGGGAACACAAAACTTGTATCAAGGTTGATTTGCCGGCCCCGTTGGGACCGAAAAGGGCAAGGGAATCACCTTCCTGCAAACAGATGTCGACGCTCCGCAGAGCGGTTTTATGACCGAATTTTTTAATCAATCCCTTTGCTTCAATATAGGGTTCTGAATTCATATGCACCCGCACTCCGCTTTGATCGATGACTTATTCGTATTTTGATGCACACTTCGGCATGATCGTGGTCGCCCAAAATTTACCATCGCCCCGGTAAGTCCCTTCTACGATTACCTCCGTCCCGGGTTTAAAGGAATCTGGAACAACCCCGGCGTAATTGACGATTAGATCGGCCTGCGAGTCTTCTAATTTGAAAGACAGTTTAAGTGTCTTGGGATCCCATTCAACCGACCCGGCTGTCACCGTGCCCCCGACCTTCTGGGTATCCGTCATGTCCTCCGGCGGTTTTGCCAGCACTTCAGAAACCGTTAAATAAAAAACCATGGTATCCCGGAGTCCGGTATAAATTAGATATCCGATAACAAGAAGAATAACGGCCGATATGACAATCGGTCTATACTTTATTCTTTTTTTCAATTTTCCTCCTGGAGATAATTTTTGTGGTGTTTGTGTAAATTTGATCCGCAAGCGGCGCAGAACCGACTCTCAACCGCAGACTCCTCGCCACAGGAGGTGCAGAAAATCAATTTTCTTTCGGCTGATTCGGGGTTGCGGGTCACCTTAACCCCTTGCTCCTTTTCTTCCTCAGCAACCGTATCCACGGGCTTTGAAAATGCTGCTTGCGAAGACTCTAATTTATCCATTTCTTGCATATAGCCGACAGCTTCCTGTGTGTACTGCCGCTTAAGAATTTGAAAATCTTCATCAGCCAATTTACCCATGCTCAAGTCAAATTCCAGTTCCTTGATGGCGGCATAAGCAGCATCTTTTTTATTCTGTAACTCTTTGAGAATATCGGTCGGTTGCGGCGTGAAACTGTTTTGACGAGCGTCATCCTGAAGCAGCGGATGTATGATCCAGTAACAAACCCCGATCAGCAGCCCAAAAAGCATAACATATCCCCACATGGTGTACTCCTGCAGTTCTAAATTTTTAAGACAGCTTCCAGTTCATTTTTTTTCCGTCATTCCGGAAAAATGACTACACCCTTTTGCGGCGTTGCGGCCACACGATGACGATCGTTCCAAAAATCATGATGCCACCACCGATCCAAATCCAGGCAACCAGCGGATTCACCAGTACCTTAAAGGTGGCGAGATCCTTTTCGTAACCGGCCAGGATAACATACAGGTCTTCTTTAATAGTCGTGCGGATCGCCACATCGGTTGTTGGTTGATTCTGCCCGCTATAAAGACTTTTTTCGGGTGAAACGATCCCCACCTGATGCTCGTCGTTTAGGACAGTTAGCGTCGCAACAACTTTTTGTCTAGTGGCTGTGGGATAATTGGAAAGCGCATCGAATCGTAAGGTGTAGTTTTTGATTTTAAACGATTCGCCTGTTTTCAAGGAGACCTGTTTAGCGACGTTAAAAACGCTTCCCGCAAAGGCCATGAAAATCAGAACAACCCCGAAATGAACGATATGGCCGCCGTATCGTCGTTTGTTTTTTATCAACAGTTTCCAGAATGCTTTTGGATAGTTCTCGCCAAAAACTGCATGGCGGGTGCGGGTGCCGGTAAAAAACTCCATAAAAAGGTTTATGGCGACAAAAATGCAAAATGTGAATGTTATCAAAGCGTAAACGGATCGAAGGCCGTAAAGGTATAACCCGGCCGCCGCCAAACCAGAAGCAATTAAGGGTAAAAGAAGTTTGCGCCCAAAGTTTTTAAGAGTCGTCTTGCGCCAGGCAATGATGGGGCACAGACCTGTTAAAAAAAGCAAGGTTAGGCCAATGGGGGTAACCGCAGCATTGTAAAAAGGCGGTCCGACCGTTATTTTAATGCCGCGAACGGCTTCCGAAATAATGGGAAAAAGAGTGCCCCACAGGACCGTAAAAGCGATGCCGACAAAAAGCAGGTTGTTGATCAGAAAACTGCTTTCTCTGGAAAGCAAGGAGTCCAGCTGATTCTTGCTTTTCAGATGGGGCAGGCGAAAAATGAGCAGTGATAGTGAAACGATGAGTGCCAGCAGTAAAAAAAATAAAAAGAACCAGCCCAACGTCGATTCTCCAAAGGAGTGGACAGATGCAATCAGCCCGCTGCGCGTGATAAAGGTCCCAAAGATGGTCATGAGGAATGTAAAGATGATCAAGACCATATTCCAGACCTTTAACATATCTCTTTTTTCCTGGATCATTACCGAGTGCAGGTAGGCGGTGGCCAATATCCAGGGCATAAATGAAGCGTTTTCAACCGGGTCCCAGGCCCAGTACCCCCCCCAACCCAGTTCGACATAAGCCCATTCCATTCCCAGCAGATTCCCGGCGGTTAAAAAAGCCCAGGCGGTTAAGGTCCATTTACGGGTGGTCTTTATCCACGTGCTGTCGAGCTTGCCGGTAATAAGGGCCGCTAGCGCGAAGGCAAAAGGAACCGTAAATCCAACGTAGCCGATTAATAACGCCGGTGGATGAAAAATCATGCCGGGATTTTGCAGCAGCGGGTTTAAACCCTGGCCATCATTCGGTATGAAATTAAACGTTTTAAAAGGGTTGGTTGCAACGATCATCAGAAATGTGAAAAAAAAGATAACTGTTGTCAGAACCAGGAGGACATAAGGCATGAGCTCGCGGTTTTTATTTTTGTTTTGGAAAATTACGACTGCCGTAAATATCGAAAGAATCCAGCTCCAGAACAGCAGCGAGCCTTCCTGCCCGGCGTAAAAAGCAGCCAACGTATAAAGAAGCGAAAGACTCCGGCTCGTATATCTGGCGACGTATTCAATTTGAAAATTTCTCGTTACCAAAGCATAAATCATGGCTGCCACGGACAGGCTCAAAAAAACAAAAGCAGCCATGGCAGCGTTCTCAGCGCTGGCAATCACTTCGGCCCTGCGGTTTTTAATACCGATAATCAACGCTAAAGCGCAAAAAACAGACAAAAATAATGCAATAAAAATAGAGTAATAACCGATCGCAGTCATTCCCCGCCTCCGCTGGCAAAACCGTGCAACCGTTTGAATCTAAGGAACTGTATGTTGCACTTCAAATTCGGTAAAACCTGAAATATATGAAAAGGACAATTTTAGAAGCTTTTCAGGCTGTCTGAGACAATCTGAAATTATTCAGGTGGATTGAATTGGTGGCGAATATTCAGTGGGAAAATCGAGGGGGCCTAAATAGGGACCAATAGACTCCCGCTGGTATGAGTTGCCTGTCCCTTAAAAGAAAACGACCTGCAAATGTTAATACCAAAAAGGCTGACAGCACAAAGACAATCTGGACAAATGAATGCAATGAAAATGGGCAATTTCCATCCACGGGAGAATCGAAGTCGAGATCTCCTGACGCACAGTTGGATGTGCACATGGTAATAGCCGGTATTCCGGACACTAGAATGACGATGATGACAAACAAGCTGAGATTTTTTTTAGTACGATTCATAATTTTGCTTTACTGTGTCGACCGCTTTTTGCGGCCCTTCCGAATCATCGCCTTTTGGCCCAGGTTCAATATCAGGGTGTCGTGCTGCAGCGTGTATCCTCCTCAAAATATTCAGCGCATTCCTTTGGCTTATTCTCCCCAGACAACAAGATCAATTCCTTGAGACTTGAATCCCGCCAAAAAGCGGGATTCAAGTCTCAAAATGCTGTCCTTATATAACCACAATGTGGTATAAAAGCAAGGGTTTTATTTAATCTTGCAATAAATATTTTCAGAGCTTTTTATGGCCGGTTGCATCAGATCTATGAAGCCGCTCTATCGGCAAAATAATCCTTCTTCAAGGAATCATAAAACGCTTTAGGCCATCACCGCCTTCCAATCTCTTTTTTAGCAGGCGTTTCTTGCACCAGCACTCTCAATCCCCAACCAAATCCATGGATTATAACTTTGTCCCCTTTTACGAACTTCTTGCCGACAGCTATCGCATTCCAGATTTCGGTTCCATATTGAATTTTACCTTCCGGATCGATGTTCTGGACGACCAGACCTGTTCTGCCCAACATGGCCTCTTTACCATTCCGGTGTTTGATGCGCATGGCCAGAAAAATTTTGAAATAGATAAAAAAGCAAATCCCGCAGATTGTCAGGTAAATCGTCAACGCGGTGTTCAAGGGAAATACCCAAAAAACCGGTAACGCAAAGAGAGGTATAAAAAATATCAGATGACACATGGGTTGTTCTCCTGTCATGACAGGTGCCGGGCACCTATTTGGATCTTTTTTTGCTATCAGTAATGAGATTAGCGGCCTTGATTATAAGATTAATCAGTTTTATGCTCGATTTGTCTCGGTACCATGGATTCTTCTGAATTTGAATGCATGCCCCGCATCATCAACAGATGTCCGACGGGACAAACTAAAATGAGGGCATAGTAACCCCAGGATCCAAGGATTCCAAAAAATGAGAGGGCCATAATTCCAACGATCGGGATGCCGCAGCACAGGATCATGGCCAAAGCATGATTTTTTTTGATTTTTTCGAGCAGTAATTTTATCATTTTTTTATTCCTTTTAGTTTTTCCGGCCTCAAACGCAGCCGAGTTAATCTGCTTTCAGACATTGATTGATTTTGACCGACCCGCGTGGCTAAAATTTTTCTTTAAATAGAGCATAAGCGTAACTCCCAGCACGATACCAATCACCCCAATGGTCTGGGCAGCCGAATAATTTCCGAAATAGGTCAGTTTATCTGCGCGAAAGTGCTCTATGAAAATTCGGGCTGCCGAATACAATATTACGTACAGCAAAAAAAGATGGCCGTTGACGTTTAGTTTTTTGCGCAATTTCCACAGGATCCCGAAAATGATCAGGTTTAGGGTCATTTCATAGAGTTGGGTGGGGTGCAGTGGCAGTCCTGGATATATTTGACCGGCGATGCTTTCAGCAGAGTAAACCAGACCCCAGGGCATTGTCGTCGGGTATCCGTGGGCATCTCCGTTAAAAAAGCATCCAATTCTTCCAATGGCCTGCCCTAAAATGAGAGAGGGCGTCAGGGCATCCAGGAATTTGGCCAGGTTAATACGGTGATAGCGGGCGAAAATAAAACTCACCACAAGGCCTCCCAGTATCGCACCGTGAATTGCCAGACCTCCTTGCCATACCGCAAAAACGGAAAGCGGTTTTTTCCAGAAAACGGCTACATCGCTAAAGGCCACAAAATATAGCCTGGCACCGACAATGGCGCCCAAAAATGCATAGAGAAAAAAATTTTGGATTCTTTCTTTACCGATCCCTTTTCTCTCTGCCTCTTTGCCGGCGAGCCACATGCCAACGAGAAAGGCCAGCGCGATTATAACGCCGTACCAACGAATGACCAGATGGCCGAATTCTATAATAACAGGATGCATTACTTGTCCTCCTCTGGGGTTTGTTTGGGCAGTTTAAGGTCATGCCCGGGACATTCAACTGCATCCCTTGCTGCAGTGGGCAACCCTTGGAATCATAAAGCGTGTCATGGCGTTCACCTCCTTTTTCAATTAAGTAACCAACCTCCCAAACTGCGTTCAGGATTAATTTAGAAAAATATAGGCTCCGATTCATTTATTCAATTGGCTTCGGACACGCTTCTATCATAAGCATTCTCAAGTGTGTCGAGTTCTGCAATTTTCTGGTCGATCAGGGCCTTGTCCGGTTTATCCGAGCGATATAGGTCCGACAGCTCCTGCCTCCTTTCCCCGATTTCCTTTCTTAACTTTTCCCTTTCCTGCAGTTCATACTGATCCGTGGGAGATTTTCGGGGTTGCGACGTCGAGGGATTTGAAAAAAACTGGCCGGAACCCATCATGTCATTTCCGCCGCTTCCCATCATATGTCCTTGCCCTCCCATCATACCCTGTCCACCGCCCATACCACCTCCGGCATAAGCGCCCGCGCTGATAAGAAGAGCGGCAGTTATAGCCGTTAAGATTAATAATTGCCTCCCGGTCATTTGTAGATCCTCCAACTGAATGTTTGGGGTTATTGACTATATTGTCAAAATAAAGTTTATAACTCATTTGAGAATACAATTCCTCGAAACGGTCTCGCAATTGTTAGCGCTCCAACGACCATTCGAAGGTTCTCTCAGGTACATTGGCGACTTTTCGAATAATGAGCGTGATCGATTCCGTATTGTCCTCCAGCTTCGGAAATTCCAGCACACCTTCGCGATGGTGCCCACCGGGCCCTGACCCCTGCCAGGCGGTTGCCTTATATATCCGCCCTGCGTTATCTTTAAGGGAACTGACTGCAATCATATCCTCTTCAAGGGCTTCGGAATGGGTATTCATCTGCACTTCAAATTTTGCAGGCTGCCCCGGCGCAAGCTGGACCGGCTTGACATCCACACGCACCTGCCTTTCCTTGTTTGTTCTCATTTCATAGGCGCCGGCGTCAACCGCCAATCCTGCCGCCACCGCTACTATTACCAGCGCTGCAAGTCCAATAATCCCATATAACCTGTCCATTTTCATTTCCGTTTCTCCTTTAGACATTACCAAGACGACCAGGCCTGATGCCCATTAGCACTTATGGGACTCCGGTCTTAAACATTCCATGTTTTCGCATCATGCGTACCATCAGTCCGATACCAAAGAGACATGACACCACTCCTGCCAGGAAAAAGTAAGGCTGATATTGAGCAAGGCTTGCCACCGCGGCTGCAGAAAGAAAGGACACCCCCAGCAGCGGTATGAGCGTTGCCAGGTAATGAGAGCAGCAGGCCATCATGGCCACAGCAGAGACACCTCCGGAAGCGGCCATGCTAGAATTGGCCGCCGTTTTTTTTTTGCCGCGAAGATGGGCCCTGAATAAGCCAAACAGGGTCGCCTGGATTCCCAGCCCGATAGCAAGGCTGATGATCCACCATCGGTATTCGCTGAACTGGACCCTGGCGAAATACCAGTTCGAAGTCAGCGTATTCATACCCAAATATATTCCCACGATCCCAAAAGAGGCCAGCACGCCCAGGAAATAGGCACGCGAATTTGAGAAGTTTACCGGCTGCGCGCAGCATTCCGGGACCGTCTTTAAAATCTCCGGATCTTTTTCAGCGATTTCGTAGCCGGCGGATGTTACTGCTGATTTTAAATCCTCAATGCTGACCATCGTCGGATCATACCAGACGGTTGCCTTGCGAGCGGAAATGTCGACCGAAGCATCGGCCACACCGTCAAGCGCTGTAAAAGCCTTTTCAACCCTACCGACACAGGATCCACAATTCATACCGTTGATAGTAAAGGATACCGCCGGTTGTTGACCGCCGGTGCTATGAAATTGAGCTCTTTGATTTCGAATGCCACTATAGCAGTCATCGATATCCGTTTCCGGCGACCTTAGCACATCGTCTTGGGCCACCATCGAGTCATTTTGGATTTCTTCGCGCATACAATACTCCCAGATAGTTTTATTTTATTCTTTATTCTAAAGGATGCTAAACTTGTCCAATTCGAGGTATAAAACGAGGGACATTCCGGGCATATTGGGCATATAGCTCACCAAACCTTTTGAAAGCCTCCCTTTCCTCACGGCGAGCCAGGCGCGAATATACAACCACCAGAACCGGAAACATGATCAGGGTCGGTATCGTCG
>Ga0210097_1000002_pt1 | contig 138065 bp, 123 predicted proteins | sample Joice_CattailNLA_2_FD_185521 | JGI IMG/M metagenome (GOLD analysis project Ga0210097, IMG submission 185521) | Wetland microbial communities from San Francisco Bay, California, USA, that impact long-term carbon sequestration - Joice_CattailNLA_D2... | ecosystem: Environmental > Aquatic >...
TGTGCCAGGGGCAAACCTGCCAGCGTCTGGTGGCCCGGATACTAACGGAAGAGCTCGGCCTCGCCGCAGCAGATATCGACCCCACCACTGCCAGAGGGCCGGTGAGGCCGCTGCGGTTGGAGGTGTTCGCCAACAGCTAGAAAAAGAAGGTGTCAGGTTTCAGGTGTCAGGTTTCAGGATAGATATCAGGGCACTGAAGAATTGTGCAGAAATCGACATTGTTAAGATGTATAGATTTCAGATTTTCTGCTTAATCCACTGACACCTGAAACCTGACACCTGAAACCATATACGATAATCGTGACCGGAAGCAGATAGCGAGAAAATTTTACCAATAACCTGTTGAGGTATTTTAATGTCCACCAAAGCAGACGTAGTCATCATCGGCGGCGGCGTCATGGGATCTGCCATCGCCTACAATCTGGCCAAAGAAGGATTAAAACCGGTCGTCATCGAAAAATCAGATATCGGCGGCGAGGCTTCCGGCAGCAATGGCGGCGGCGTGCGGCAGTCTGCCAGAAATTTAAAAGAAATGCCGCTGGCCATGGAAAGCATTCAGATATACGCCCAACTCAATGAAGAACTGGGGATGGACGTGGAATATGTGCGGGAGGGAAACCTCCGGCTCTGCACCTCCGAAGAAGAATTGGAGGCCATGCGCCAGGCCATCGTGAACCAAAAAGCAGTCGGGCTGGAACTGGAAATGCTGGACCGTAAACAGGTGCTGGAAATCAACCCCTATGTCGGCGAGAAAGTTATCGGCGCCAGCTACTGCCCCACCGACGGTCATGTCAATCCCTTCCTGGTTACCTATGGCTTTTTCAAAAAAGCCAAAAGCCTGGGGGCGCGTTTTTTTACCCACGAAGAAGCCAAAGAAATTCGGATGCAAAAAGGCCGGGTCACCGGGGTCGTGACCGACAAAAATTCATTTGAAACCGACCTGGTCGTTGATGCCGCTGGAATTGCCGGCCGCAAGGTGGCCAACATGGTGGGCTTGGACTTACCCCTGCGGCCGATCTTTTCAGAGGCCTTGATTACGGAAGCCTACCCGCCCCTGTTTAAACAGATGGTCGGACATGCCAAGGGACTGTTTTACGGCCGCCAAACAGCGCACGGTTCTTTTTTCTGGGGCGGATTCGTCGGTACTGAGCAATTTATCTACCGCGAAGGCAAGCCGCTTTTTCACTATATCGGCCCGGCGATTTCTCAGATGGTCATTGATTTCTTTCCGGTTCTTAAAGACATTAACGTGATTCGGATGTGGTCGGGCCTCATCGCCCAGATGTCGGATGCTATTCCGGTACTGGGTTTTACCGCGGAGGTTTCCGGCTTTGTCTTTGCCACCGGGTTTAGCGGGCATGGTTTCGGCCTTGCACCGGTGATCGGCCGTTTGATTTCCGAATTGATACTGGATTGTAAAACATCGATTCCGATAAATGCTTTTTGCTACGGTCGCTTTCACAAGGGTGCCGATCACGAATGTTCCTGCCAGGGAAATGCGGCCTGTACCACGGTAACCGCCGAATGTCCCAACAAGCGGGAATGGCTGAAGAGCATTTAGGCGTACCAGAACCGAACTGCTTCATCCGCGAAGACCGTGAGTCAATATTGATCGTGAGGTGTCAGGTTTCAGGTGTCAGGTTTCAGGATAGACATTAGAGCAATACAGATTTATGCAGATATCGAGAGTATGAAGATGTGCAGGTTTCCACTCTTCAGTTCAATCCCCTGACACCTGAAACCTGGCACCTGAAACCTACAAATGAACGGCGTCTATGGCTATGCGCTAAGAGTTACAAAATGATAATCGCTTCGGAACAGGATTGGGACTAGCAAAAATGATCGACCTCAGAGCTTTTGCATTCATTGATCAGCTGCAAAAACAGATGGTGGCGTATATCGGTTCGGCCTCGCGGGGCTATTACCCGGTTACGGGTCAGGCAGCTCTATTTCTGGAAATTGCGCCGGGAATGGAGATCAATACCATTACGGATGCGGTTATGAAAAAATCCAACGTTATACCCGGCGCGCTGGTGGTGGAAAGATCTTATGGCATGCTTGAGGTTCACGCCGATGATCCGGACGATGTCAAAGAAGCCGGTCAGGTGGTCCTGGATTATATAGGCTGTACGGAGGCTGATCGCCTTAAGCCAAAAATCTTATCAACCGAAATTGTCGAACGGCTGAATCCGTATATGAGTCAAATTGTGAATCGATTTCGGTCGGCCAGCATGTCTTTGAGCGACGAAACCCTTTACATCCTTGAGGTTGTTCCGGCCGGCTATGCCGGCTATGCGGCCAACGAGGCTGAAAAAGCCGCGGATATTACCATCAATCATGTCACTGTCTATGGCGCCAGCGGCAGAGTTTACCTTGCAGGCGCCACCTCGGATGTTCATGCCGCCAAGCAAGCCGCAGAAACTGCCTTGGCGGCTATAGACGGCAGAGAACATTGAGCCCAATTAAGTTATTCTCAACTTGGGGGTTATTGGTTAATTGTTATTTGTTGATTGTTTCAGGTGAGTTAAATTCATGAAGTCAGCCAAAAAAGATCTTTTTGATAAAATTATTCAGGTTTATCCCACGCTGTCTCCCAAAAAAAGACGGGTGGCTGATTTGATCATGAATGACTATAAAAATATCTTTCTGATGACGGCCAGAGAGATCGCTGAAAAATGTGATGTGAGTGAACCGACGATTATACGGTTTAGCGTTGACATGGGATTTTCCGGTTATGCCGAATTTCTCCAATACATGAAAGGCGTGCTCCACACTGAACTGACCAGCGCTGAGAGGCTCACCCAGACAAGTCGCAAACGCGATGGGGGCAACACGATTCAACGCTATTGTCAAAATGCCATCCATAATCTTCAAAACCTCATGTCTTCCGTTTCTGAGCCTGAATTTAAAAAAATCGCCCGCACGATTTACCAGTCCGACAGGGTTTTTGTGGTCGGGTACCGGGCGTCGGCCACCCTGGCCTACCATTTAGGCTATCTGTTAAAAAAAGTAAGGGAAAATGTCATCATTGATACGGATCTTTCCTGGGAATTAATGGATTCTCTCAATGAAGGTGGCAAAAACACGCTAATGGTGAGCATCGCCTTTCCAAGATATCCCCGCAGAACAATCGAGATTTTGAAATATGCCAAAAAGTGCAAGGTACAAACCATCGGACTCAGTGACACCCCCAAATCACCCATTATTACGCTCTCGGACCAGTATGTCATTATAGATATTGAAGGTGTCTCCTTTGTAGACCCTTTCGCCCACATCATCGCTTTTCTGGGTGCTCTGGTACATGAGGTTGCCTTCCTCGACAATAAAGCGGCAATGCGCTGTATTTCAAAATTTGACAGCGGCGTCAAAACGGCCAATGAGTTTTATACCGAAGATGAAATCGAGCAACGGCTGGCTTACAGGTTAGATCGGCCAAAGATCACTTCTCTGTGGCCGCAGAAGGAAGATAAATTATCGTAATCCCAACCCGGATAAACCGGAAAATGCTTAAAGTGAGCTAAAATAACAATTAATTTACTAAACCCCATGAGAACCTTACCATGAAGCTTGATGAAAAGGTCATTAACCAAATCGTCGAAACCGTTGTGCGCAAACTCGCCGACCAGGATTCTGAAAACAAGAAAACACCCGATATTTCTGAAACCGGAACGGATGTCACTGACGGTGTTTTCCGGGACATGACTGTCTGTATTCAGGCAGCTTTCAAGGCCCAGAAGGCACTGGTGGCTTTGCCTCTGGAAGTGCGCCGCAAACTGATAGCCGCCATACGGGATACCGGTTCGGCCAACGCCGGAGAGTATGGTTCAATGGAATTTGAGGAAACCGGCCTCGGCAAACTGGAAGATAACGTCAATAAAAATATCTCGGCCTGTCAGGTAATGGGCCTGGAAGACCTCGCCCCCGAAGTTTATGCCGGTGACAAGGGGGTCACTCTCATCGAAAGACTCCCGGTGGGGGTGATCGCCTCCGTCCATCCGGTTACCAACGCCGCTCCGAGCATCCTGTTTAATGCGATTATGATGCTTTCCGGGGGCAATGCCGTGGTCGTTAACCCTCACCCCAAAACCAAACAGGTGTCGGCCCGGGTAATCCGTGATTTAAATCAAGCTATCCTGGCGGCCGGGGGCCCGCCGAATTGCCTTTGCTGCCTGGAAGAACCCTCCGTCCCCTCAGCCCAGCAGCTCATGACCCATCCAGACATCGGCATGATTGCGGTCACCGGCGGACACGGGGTAGTCGATTTTGCAACCAAGACCGGTAAGCGCGTTATTGCCGGTGGTCCCGGAAATCCTCCCGTGGTGGTGGACGAAACCGCTGATCTGAAACGTGCCGCCCACTGCATTGTCCAGGGCGCCGGTTTTTCCAATTGCATTGCCTGTGCCAGCGAAAAAGAAATCTTCGTGGTTGAATCGGTGGCCGACCGGTTAAAAGAATATTTGAAAAAAGACGGTGCTTACGAGATCAGTGCCTCCCAGGGCGAGGAACTTCTTAAACACATTTTCAAGGAAGTCAAAGAACCGGGAAAACCCGGCGTCATCAATATGGAATACATCGGAAAGACACCTCAGTTCATTTTAAAATCCATCGGTGTGGAGGTGGGACCGGAAGTTCAGATCGTCATCCTGGAAACCGACAGTGGCCATCCCCTGGTCTGGACCGAGCAGATTATGCCGGTGTTGCCCTTGGTGCGCTGTCGCAATGTGGATCAGGCGATTGAATGGGCTCTGGCAGCAGAACAAAATTTCGGGCATACCATGGCGATTCACTCCAGCAATCTGACGAACATTCGAAAAATGGCCAGCAGGGCCAGCTGTGCTTCTTTTGTCAAAAACGGAGCCTGTGGTTTGGGCGGGGTCGGCATTACCGGCGAAGGTTATGTGTCCTTTCACATCGCCACCAATGGCGAAGGGCACACGCGGCCCAAAACATTTACCCGCATCAGACGCTGTGTCATGACCGACGATTTGAGATACCGGTACGGAGCCGATATATGAGAATTCAGCTTATTGAACATGACCCGGAAGATTTTTCCCGCACCAACATTTCCATATGGGCCGCCGATAAGGGATACCGGGTTAACCAGATCTATGTCTGCAACCATGAAAAACTGCCCCCGGTAGATTCTTTCGACTGGTTGATGGTCATGGGCGGGTCCCAACATGCCTGGGATGAAGGGGGAAACTCCTGGCTTCAAAAAGAGAAGGCCTTTCTGAACGACGTTCTGGCCGCAGGCAAAATCATTCTGGGTGTTTGTTTTGGCGCCCAGCTCCTGGCGCAGGCGCTGGGAGGAAAGTTGTTTCCCAATCCTCACCGGGAAATCGGCTGGCATGAGGTATCGCTGAACCGGGAAGGACAGGAATCCTTTCTTTTTAAAGATATTCCGCCCGCCTTTGTTACCTTCCACTGGCATAGCGACCATTTTTCCCTGCCACCGGGCTGCACCCGGCTGGCCTGCAGCCAAGCCACCGAAAACCAGGCTTTCGTGGCCAAAAACCGTCCGCTTGTGGGCCTTCAGTTTCATCCCGAGTATACCCGGCAGATGGTAACCTATTACGCCCGTGACCATAGCCAGGATTGGACATCTGATGACTATGTCAGCACAAAGGATGAGGTTTTGGCGCGGACCGAAGAAATCCCGGATACTTACCGGCTGATGGAAACCTTGCTGAATAATATGGCGCAGGAATTTACCGTGAACATCTGATTGGAGACCGGATGGATTTATTAAAACGTGAAAACTTCTCATCAGGTGCCCCCTTTGAAAACAAGGCCGGCTACAGCCGGGCAGTCAAAGTCGGCAACATGGTTTTTGTCGGCGGTACCACGACCACCAACTCCAAAGGAGAGGTTGAGGGGGCCGGGGATGCATATCTTCAAACCAAAATCATCCTCCAAAAAATTGAAGATGTTTTAAAGCGTGCCGGTGCCAAAATGTCCCATGTCGTCAGGGTTCGTTTTTATGTCACCGATATCAGCCGCGGGCCGGAGTACATCAGGGCCTATTCGGAATGGTTTAAAAATATCAAACCGGTCATTACCATGGCAGAAGTCAAGGCCCTTGCCCGTCCGGATCACCTTGTCGAAATAGAGGTGGATGCCGTAATTGGGTCATACCTGACTTCCCGGTTGACATAACTGCTCTTTATATATTAAAGCTGATTCAAAATACTGGGTTCAAATCAGCTATTAAATGCTTTTCGGCTGTTAGATTTCACCGCTAAAAATCAGTATTTCTATTAAAATCAGGAAAATGCCAAAATATTTGTGACGTTTTCCGATCACACGAGGGAGGTGATAATTTCAAGCGTACCCATGAGTTTAACACCATAAAACCCACTTACGGAGGAGGGAAATGAAAGTGAAAAGAGCAATTATATTGATTTCTATCATCCTGGTTGCAGTTTTTGTTACCACCCTGACCTTCGGCAGTCTGGACGCCCAGGCGGCCGATAAAGTGTATCGCCTTAAAATCCAGTCCGCCTATCCACGCGGTGACCTTTCCATGGAACTGCTGAAGGATTTCGCGGCAACGGCGGATAAAATGAGCAAGGGCCGCATCAAAATCCAGGTGTTCGCCGATCCGGAACTGGTTCCGGCCGAACAGCTGTTCGAGGCTACCCAGAAAGGGACCCTGGATATGCTGCACGCCGTCGCAGCCATGTGGGGCGGCATACTCCCGATTGGTGAAGTGGAGTTTGGGCTGCCCTATGCCTATAATCTCCCGGGGGAGCCGGATGTTTTCACTGCCGGTAATATGATCCGCGATCTTTTTTTTAAAACCGGTTATGTGGACTTGCTCCGCGAAGAATACGCCAAACAGGGTCTCTATTGGCTGGATGTACATTCCTATGGGCCGATTTTCACCATGTCGACCAAGAAAATCACGACCTGTGACGACCTGAAAGGGTTAAAAATCAGGGTTGAAGGATCCTGGGCCGATTATTACAATGCCCTGGGAGCCCATGGGACCTATATCAGCGGAATGGAAGCCTATATGGGACTGAAGCTGGGAACCATCGATGCCTCACAGTGGGATGTCAGTGCCGTCACCGGCTTGAACTGGCAGGAAGTTGCACCCTACCGGATCCTGGGCGGACAGAATGATGTGGTTGTCGGTCAGATCCTGTTTAACATGAAATCCTGGAACTCACTGCCGGATGACCTTAAGAAGGTGATGGCCGATGCGGCCGAGGACTACTTCAACAAACTCCTCAAGGTCTATGATGGCGAGCTGAAAAAAGTGGAAGCACTGGTGAAGGAGGGTAAAGTCATCAACAGCCCCATCGATGATGCTTGCGATCGCCTGCACGAAGAGGCGGCCATGGCACTCTGGGATAAAATCGCTGAGAGAGATCCCGCCGCTGCCAAAGCCATCGGTATCATCAAAGACTGGAGAAAAACCCTTAAATAACGTCTGACCGTATCATTAAAAAATCACACTGATTTCTCCAAAAATATTAAACACAAAAAGCCGGGAAGGTGCCTGGTCACCTTCCCGGCGTTTTGACCCCGCTAAGCGGGATTTTGTCTGTTCGCTGTGACGTCGGGATGTTGTCCGAACTAATTTGGAATCCAAAAAAAGGGCGGCTGCTATGGTTCAAATCGTCGATAAATTTTTTGGCTGGGTTGATAAAGTGGTAGAAAGGTCCAGCCAGATTGTCTGCTATCTGGTCTTTGTGATCATGGCCATCACCGCCATCGATGTAACCGCCAGGTATGTCTTTAACCATCCGCTTCTGTGGGGATGGCTATTGAACAGGTTATTGTTCGGCGTTTTCATCCTCTTTGCCGGAGTCTATACACTGTCGCGTGGCGAGCACATCCGCATCGAAATCTTTTACGACTATTTTCCGCCCAGGCTTAAAAGGATTGCACGCTGGATCGCCATGGTCGCCTTTGTTACCTTTATGAGCGTTCTGGTATGGCAAACCGGATGGATGGGCTGGAATTCTTTTAAGATGAAAGAATTAGCTGCCGGAGCATTTCGAATTCCCCTGTATCCGTTTAAGTTGCTGATGCCTTTGGTGGCTTTTCTGTTTCTTTTAGAGGGCATCTCCTATTTTCTACGCGGTAAAGATTGACCAAAGAGGATAATTCACTATGAGTATAGGATTGTCGACAGTCCTTTTATTTGGCGGGCTTATTTTCCTTCTGGCGATGGGCGTGCCGGTTGTTTTTGCGCTGGGCGGCATCAGTGTGCTGATTACTTTTTTGCTGGATGGAACCAATGGCTTGTACATCATTGCCGCAACCACCTACCGCCAGATTACCGACCCGGGACTGATCACCATCCCCCTGTTTCTTCTGATGGGCAATTTTTTAATCCACTCGGGAATTTCCGATCGTTTGTTTAAAGCCCTCAACCTCTGGCTTTCGGGCATAAGGGGCGGCCTGGCCATTGTATCCGTCGGTGTCTGTGTTGCCCTGGCCATGTGTGGCGGATTCGGCCCCGGCATTCTCACCATGGGACTCATCGCGGTGCCCGCCATGCTCAAACATCACTACAATAAATCCCTCGCCCTGGGTTGCGTCATGGCCGGCGGGGTCCTGGGGGAGATCATCCCTCCCAGCATCATCATGATAATTTTTGCCTATATTTCGCGCATTTCCATTGGTAAGATCTTTTTCGGCGGGGCCATCCCCGGGTTTATCACCGCCAGCCTTTACATCGTTTACATAACGGTGAGGTGTTATCTCCAGCCGGACCTGGCTCCCCGAGCTGCCGAGGCGGTCACCTGGAAGGCTAGATTGGTGTCAATTAAAGATATCGTTCTTCCCGCCCTGCTGGTTGTTCTGGTATTGGGCTCAATCTTTTTAGGAATCGCCACGCCCACCGAGGCAGCCGGCGTGGGCGCTTCCGGTTCCTTTATCATCTGCATCCTCTATCGACGGTTAACCTGGAAGGTGATCACGGATTCCTGTATGGAAACCATGAAGATCAGCGGCATGGCGCTGTGGATTCTGGTAACGGCCACCCTTTTCGGCGTTGTGTATACCAGCGCGGGGGCCCAGGGGATGGTGATGGAACTGGTTGAAGGGCTGTCGGTAAACCGCTGGCTGATTCTGGCCGTCATGCAGGTTATTCTTCTCGTCTTCGGCATGTTCATGGACGACTATGCGGTATTGACGATTTGCGCGCCGATCTTTATCCCGGTTGCGGTAGTGCTGGGGTTCGATCCCACCTGGTTTGCCATTATATTTGTTCTCAACATGCAGGTGGCCTATCTGACACCACCCTTTGGCTGGGCGCTTATTTTAATGAAGGGTGTCGCTCCCCCGGAGGTTCATACCAAAGACATCTGGCGATCGATCCCCCCGTTCGTCGCCATTCAATTGATCGTTCTGTTATTGACAATGCTGTTTCCCCAGCTAGCCCTGTGGCTTCCCCAGAAGATGCTGTAGGACTGGTCTCCGGCAAGGAGATAAAATGCAAGAAATAAAAACTTCCGAAGTTAAGCGTGCGATTTGTTTTGGCTGCTGGCTGCAGGCCGGCGTACTGGCCACTGTTGAAGACGGCAAAGTTGTAAAACTTAGCGGCGAGCCGGGTCATCCGGTGAACCAGGGCTGGATTTGTGAGCGCTCCAAAGCATTTATCGAACACCTTTACCACGAAGACCGTCTCAACTACCCGCTCAAAAGAATCGGGGAAAGAGGCGCCGGCAAATGGCAGCGGGTCTCGTGGGATGATGCTCTGGATGAGGTCGCAGAAAAATTGGACAGCATTAAGACCCGCAGCGGAGCCGAGGCGGTGGCCTCCATCGGCGGCACCGGCCGGGGTTTTTCAGAGCTGTTTAAAGTCCGGTTTATGAATCTTTTCGGCAGCCCCAATCATGCCAATGCCGGCCAGTGGTGTTCGGTTGTCAGCCGTCAGATTCATGCCGCCATCTACGGCGCCGGGGCCAGCCGGGCGGTCAAACCACCCTGCAAATGCGCCGTCATATGGGGCGGCAATCCGGCTGAATCCTTTGCCTGTATTTTCCCGCAACACACCAACGCCAAGCGCAAGGGAACCAAATACATCGTTATCGATCCCAAATATTCTGAAACTGCCGGCCGGCTTGCAGACCACCACCTGAAGCTAAGGCCGGGTACGGACGCTGCCCTTGCCCTGGGCTGGTTGAATGTTATCATTGAAGAGAAACTTTACGACAGAGCGTTTGTCGAAAAGTGGTGCCATGGGTTTGATCAGCTCAAAGAACGGGTCAAACAATACCCGCCCGAACGGGTGGCTGAAATAACCCGGCTGCCCCAGGACCAGATCGTGCAAACGGCCCGACTGTACGCCACCAGCAAACCGGCCTCCATCATCTGGGGCGTCAAATCGGACATGCAGGGCCGCAACGTCACCGGCATCACCCAGGCCAAATGCATCCTCAGAGCGATCACCGGCAACCTCGACGTTATCGGGGGCGATATGCTTGCGGGCCCCTGTGAAAAGGCCAACTACGGCGTCATGCTGGAGCACATGGAGCAGCTGCCGGCCGAACAGAGAAAAAAACAGTTGGGGGCGGACCGACACAAGCTGTGGTGCTTTCCAGGATATGAGATGGTGGCCGAGGCGGCCAAACCCTACTGGTACGGCAAAGGATTGTCGGCCGGTTTTCTGCCCGGCTGCCACGAACCGGCGGTGTGGGACGCCATCCTCGACGGAAAACCGTATCAGGTCAGGGGCTTGATTTGCGGCGCCTGCAATCCGCTGGTGGCCTATCCCAACACCAAACGAATCTACAAAGCCTTGAAAAGCAGCAATCTTGAACTTTTCGCGGCGGCCGATCAGTGGATGACCCCATCGGCCATGCTGGCCGATTATGTCTTTCCAATAACCAACTGGCTGGAGCATCCCCAGCTGTATACCCAGACATTTCAAGGCAGCGGCAGTGCCGCCGCCCTGGGCCAAAGGGTCGTTGCGCCCCTGTATGAGCGCAGATCCGATTTCGAACTCTACCGTGGTCTGGGAATAAGATCTGGCCAGGCAAAATACTGGCGCGATACCCTGGAAAAAGAATGGGATTGGTGTTTGCAGCCGCTGCTCAAAGAGCTCAATCTGGAAACCTCACAAGATTTTGCCAAAACCCAGGGCTGGTGGTCGCCCCCGGCGGTTGAAAAAAGGTATGCGACCATCGATCCGCAAACCGGCAAGCCCCGGGGCTTTGCGACACCCACCGGAAAGGTCGAATTGTATTCCACCATCCTAGATAAACTGGGCTATGACCCCCTGCCTTCCTACGAAGAACCACCGGAAACACCGGTCAGTCAACCGGAACTGGCCAAAAAGTATCCCTTCATCCTGATCACCGGTGCCCGTTTCCGGCCCATGCACCATTCCGAGCACCGACAGATTCGCTCGCTTCGTAAACTTCATCCTCATCCCATCGCTGAAATCAACCCGGAAACCGCCCGGCAGCAGGGAATCGGAGAAGGCGACTGGGTCGTCATCGAAACCCCCAGAGGAAAAATAAAACAAAAGGCCAAACTGACCTCCAGGATTCCTCCCCGGATGGTGGAATCCCAGCACGGCTGGTGGTTTCCGGAAGAAATCGGGGAAGATCCGGTGTTGTTCGGCGTTTTCGAATCCAACGTCAACGTACTAACACCCGACAGCGAGCAGTTCTGCGACCCGGCCACCGGAGCGGTTACCTTCGGTCCTTTATTGTGCCGAATTTATCCTCTCAAAAAGTTTGTCTAGCTTTATCTTTCAGAATTTTAGCGAGACCTATTTTTCAGATTTCTTTTTGGCTTGCTCTGCCTCCTCCTCGGCCTGGATGGCCGCTAATGCTGCCCCCGCAGCGGCCTGGCGCTGAATATCGCTGACGGCCTTCGCAGCCTCCTGCTGGTTTTCACCCGGCTCCTGGGAGGTGGCCTCCGGCGGCATGTACACGGTCACATTACGATGCGCAAACTCGATGCCTTCCTCCCTGAAGGCTTCCTGCATAAGCCGGTAGACATCTCTGCGGATGACAAACTGATCGCCGGGCTTGGTTTTGTATTTGACCCGCATGATCATGGCCGAGTCATCCATCTCCCGCACGCCCTGGGACTTGATCGGCTCCAGCAGCTTGGGCCCCAGCTCGGGGTCATCCATGATGGGCTGGTAGACTTTTTTCTTGATAATTTTGCGAATTTTCTCCACGTCGGCGTCGTAGCGCACCCGGAAGTCAAGCTTCATGATGACGTAGTCGCGGCTGAGGTTGGTCACCGTCTTCATGTCACCGAACGGGATGAAATAGACCTGGCCCCGCGGGTTGCGCAGCCGGATGGAGCGCAGCGAAATGTGCTCCACGGATCCCTTGGTGCCGGAAACCTCCAGATAGTCGCCGACCCGAAAGGCATCGTCCATGAGAAAGAAGACCCCCGAGATAATGTCCTTGACCAGGGTCTGGGCGCCGAAGCCGATCGCCAGGCCGAAGACACCTGCACCGGCGATCAGCGGGCCGATGTTGACCCCCAGGGCCGCTAAAACAATCAGGCTGGCCATGACGATGATGACCACCAGCATGAACTTGCGCAGCAGCATCAGCAGGGTGGCGATGCGCGAGCCGCCGGCGCCGCCTTCTTCCATTTCTTCATCCTCTTTGCCTTCCGGCATCTCCGCGTGCATCCGGCGCATGATCGCAGCGTTGATCAGGCCCCAGGCAACGTAACAGATCAGCACGACGGCCAGGATCTTAATAATACTCCTGACCACCTCTTCCCCGATGGGGAAATCAACGTTCCAGATGTTCAGAATCCAGAAAAGCAGCAACACCGCCAGGGATAGACGCAGGGCAGTGCGCAACGGACCTTTCATACGGTCGAGGTCCAGGTGCTTGCCGGCGGCGGCCGATTTATCCATTGAGGTTTCGCCGGCGACCGGCTGGGCGGCTTCAGTCACAACATCATCTTCCGGCCCGTCGGATGTGGCTTCGACAAGCACGATCTGCTCCTTGGGCTGCGCCACGATGCCGAAGGCCGCCTCCAGCATCAGACGCAGGATCCAGTCCAGCATAAAATAAAGCGGCACCATCAGGAGGGTCAGGTTTCCCTGGTTCGAGGCCGTTCCCAAAATCCTAGCGCCGATCGCAGCAGCCAACAACAGCAGAACAGCAAAGATGGCAAAGTGATGCCACTTATGCGCCAGTCGATAGCGCAGGCTGGATTCCGGCAGACCCTGGCTGAAGGCGAAGGCTGCTTCCTTGCGTTTCTGCACAATCATCCAGATGATCATTCCGGCCGCGATCAAACTAAACAGCGTAACGAATTTGAGCTGCGTCAGCTCGGTGGCGCCCGCTAGGCCCATCACAGCTCTGGTCACATTGCCGAAGCAGAGAACAAAGATCAGCGCTATGCTCCAGTGGTGCAGATACAGCGCTGTTTCGTCGCTAAACGGCAAAAACCTCAGCGCGGGTGCACGCGGAGCCAGGAAAAACCGCAATACCAGGTAGGCACCCTGGAAGAATGCGATGCCTGCCAGGTAGGCGGCCAAAAGGACGCGCTGGCCGGGGGTGCGGTCCAGGAAAAAGAAAAAAAGGATCAGGGCCGCGACGATAAAGATGACGATGGCCGTAAAATCCAGCAGGGCGCGCGATGTCAGAGCGCCGATTTTTGCGATCCATCCGGAAGGATCGCTTGATACGATGCGCCGCCGCGCCGCCGCAGTGTAAAGCACAAACAGCCATTCGATCAGCAAAGCGCCGGCCAGCACGGCAGCAACACTGACAATGACCCGGGCCATACTTTTTGTCCCGCGGACTCCCCTGACTAGAAAGGCGTAGATGCCATCGAGTTGTTTCTGCGCATCGCCTCCGCCGGAGCGGATATACTCGATACGGGTTTGCAGCAAAGCCGTCAGGTTTTTTACCTTATCGATGAAGCCGGCGATGCCTTCCGGTTTGGCCTCGGCGGCCGTTTCCTTCTGTGCCTGCGTCTTTAGCTCATTGATTAGCAATCTTCGTACCTGCTCGTCACTGAGACCGGCCATGAAGTGGTCGATGTTTTCTGCACCCAAGTGCTCTGGCAGTGTGATATTTTCTTCTGTTTTTACAGGCGCATGTTTCTTGCCGGTTTTGAGCTTGAGGGGATTCTGGGCCCAGGCCGCTGAGGACAACAGCAAAAGAAGAAGCCCAATCCCAATACAGACTTTCAAAGCTTTGGAATGCATTTCTTATCTCCTTTCTTATATTTTGCAGACACGCAGGATTTTTTCCCGGCTCTGACCCTAACCCTGAAGAGTGTTTATCCGGCGCATTAAAAGCCCTGCGATCGGAAAAAAATTAATCTACCGAACATCTTTTTTATGCGTTTAATTGCAACACTCTTACAGATTTCTTAGAAATTTTACAAGAGATATGATTGAATCCATCGAGTTGGTCATACATTTCTATAGCGCAAGGAAAAACGCCTGTTTATGCCGACCGTTTATTGTGCCGAAGAAATTACAGATAGACTTTATGTAGGGTTTGGACGGACTGAAAATTTGTTAGATGTGCTGATGCAAGATGCAAATTATTGTGATGACGGGTACATAGCCGATATCTACAATTCGGCAAAATTGTGGATTTCGATGCGTAGTGCAAAACTTGGATATTGTATTTGATTAGGACTCAGCCAGATTCCGGCAAGGTAACCTTCAGGCGATTCTAACAGGTAAGACCGGTATGAAAAATCCATGAACCGGATTTGACGAGGCAGGGTACAAACTGGTTCTCAGAATATCGTACCATTGCTCGACCCTTCCTGTGGGAGCTTGGGGGTAAAAATGCCTCTGCTTACCAGACCATCAGGTTTTAAAACGGAAAGGAAACCTTTGATACACAAGAAGTACAACTGGAGAAAGGTTTACCTAAAAGATTTTCCAATAGCTTTTAGACAGGGAATTTTCCACAAAGTTGTTTCACCTCTTCTTTAATTTTCCGCTGTAACTCAAAATTATTTAGATCTCTAATAATTGAATGAATCCAAATCCCGATCTTTTTCATCTCAGCTTGTTTCATACCTCGGGTGGTAACAGCTGGGGTTCCGATCCTTACCCCGGATGGAAGGAAGGGTGCACTTGGATCAAAGGGAACCGTATTGCAGTTGGAAACAATTCCGGCATTTTCCAGTGCTATAGCAGCAGGCTTTCCCAAGCCGACACCAAAAGGCAGAAGATCGATTAGAATAAGGTGATTATCGGTTCCGCCTGTAACAAGCTTGATGCCCCCGTCCCTTATCACTCTTGCCAGGGTTTTTGCATTCTCAACAACATTTTTTGCATACTGCTTAAAATTTTTCGAAAGCGCTTCTTTTAGGGCAACAGCCTTTGCAGCTGTGACATGATCATGTGGCCCTCCCTGGTTTCCCGGAAAAACAGCCTGGTCAACTTTTTTAGCATGTTGCTCTTTACACAAAATTATTGCACCCCTCGGACCACGCAATGTTTTATGAGTAGTTGTCATAGCAACATCGCAAAATGGGAATGGACTTTGATGCACGCCCCCAATGATCAGACCTGAAATATGACTTATATCGGCGAAATGGATAGCTCTGACTTCTTCGGCAATGTTATGAAAAGCATCAAAATCGATTTTTCGTGGATAGGCTGTTAAGCCTGAAACTATCATTTTAGGTCTGATTTTCAGAGCCAGTCTCCGAACGCTGTCCATATCGATCCTTTGAGTCTTTTGATCTACTGAATAGTTGACAGCCCTGTAAATTTTTCCGGAAAAATTAACAGGGCTGCCATGCGTAAGGTGGCCGCCGCAAGTGAGATCGAATCCGAGAAATGTATCTCCCGGATCTAAAAAGGCCATGAAAACAGCTGCGTTTGCAGTGCTGCCGGAGTATGGTTGTACATTGGCATGTTCTGAATTAAAAAGTTTCTTGGCCCTTTCAATGGCTATGTTTTCAATGGAATCCACATGGTCGTTACCCTGATAATATCGTCTATTGGGATACCCTTCGCTATACTTGTTCGTTAAAATGGAACCGGTGGCTTCTAAAACCGCACGACTGATTAAGTTTTCACTGGGAATGAGATTGATGGTGTCTTGCTGCCGCAAAGTCTCTTTCTGAACCAACCGGAAAATGTCAGGATCTGTGTCCTTAAGCTCCGCTCGCATTTCTAAAGCTCCTTTATAAAAGGGAACAGACAGGCACAATTGGAAGATTATAATTGGGACTTTTGCGGCAAAGCATACACTTCGGGTTGATCGATGAGCAAGTAAAAACTGCCGAGGCCACCCAAATATTCCTCTTCAACCCCATAAAGGTAAGCGCTTGTTTCTCCCTGTTCGTGAAGCTGCTCGACCCTGGCTTTTGCTCTTGGGATAAGTTCTTTTAAGGGACCGAACTGAATTGAATCGGTCGGACAGGTTTTGGCACAGGCCGGGATTAAACCGTTTTTCAGGCGGTCATAGCAAAGAGTACATTTGCGGGCGATTCTGAGGTTCGGATCTCCCTCGATGACCCCAAAAGGACAAGCACCCGCGCACGCAAAGTACCCTTTGCACAATTCCGGCTGAATTACAACTGTATCAAACTCTGTTCGTATGATGGCGTCCTCCGGGCATGCATCAATACAGGGAGCCTGCGTGCAATGCTTGCAGGCATCGCTCATCATGAGCCACCGCGGTTCATGTCTTTCTTCATTAAACTGCTCGATGAATTTAACATGGCGCCAGTGGAAGCCGTCCAGGTTTAACGTGTTGTCATAACTGTATCCATACATTCGGCTCACGCCGCCACGCGTTGCCAACAAGCGATTCCACTGTTTGCAGGCTACCTCACAGGCTTTGCAGCCTATACAAACCGTGGTGTCAGTGAATAATCCCATACGTTCGGTCATCATGCTTTCTCCACATTGCATACAAAGGCTTTGGCTTCGTGAATACTGACATTCGGATCGCCGATCAGTGCAGTGAGGTGGTTGACGACATCACCGACGACAATACCCTGCCAGCCCCAGTGCCACGGCATGCCGACCTGATGTATCCTTCTGCCGTTTATCAAAAAGGGCCGCATACGGCTGGTTACGAGGGCCCTTGCCCGAATCCCGCCCCGAGGTGTTGTGACCCGCACCTGCTGATTGTTGTATATGCCTTTTTCCACGGCAAGCTCGGGACTTATCTCAATAAACAGCTCAGGCATTATCTCGGTGAGCCAGGAATTCCAGCGGCTCATGGCTCCGGCGAGAAAATGCTCCGTCAGCCGAAACGTTGTCATAACATAGGGAAAGCGCTCGTCGGCAACTTCTGCAAGACGGTTATCCTCATCCTTCCAATATTTCAAAACCGGATTGTTCTGCTGGTTATAGAGTATGTTTTCTACCGGAGATTCGACCGGTTCATAATGCGTCGGCAGCGGTCCATCCACTAATCCATTTGGCGCAAAAAGCCACCCGACGCCATCAGGCTTCATTATAAAGGGCTGGCGACCGGAAAGGCCTTCGAGTCCAATACCCTCTGGATCAGCCGACGCATCCGGCGGTTTATGAAGGGCGAAGTCCGGGGTATCGTAACCGGTCCATTTCTTGCCGTCCCACCAGATCCATTTTTTTCGCTCGCTCCACGGTCGTCCATTCAGGTCGGCGGAAGCGCGATTGTAAAGCACCCGTCGATTGGCTGGCCAGGCCCATCCCCAATTTAAATGAGCACCGATCACCCCCGGCGGATCGGGCTCCCTGCGCTTGGCCAGATTGCGATCAGGTGACGGGAAGACGCCGCAATAAATCCAGGATGCGCAGGTTGTTGATCCATCGTCCATTAATTCTGTAAATCCTGTAAGATGCTGATCTGGATTGTTGGTTTGAAATCCGTTTATTTCTTTGAGAACCTTTTCAACGTCAGGCTCCCCGGAGGTATTCTCTTGCAAAACTGGATCAAAGTCCCACACGAGATTCCGGATCCCTTGATCGCGTGGCTGGGAACTGTTGGTGTATAACTTTTTCAGACGTAATCCCAACTGATAAGTAAACCAGGCATCTGACCGGCAATCTTCCGGCGGTTCGGCTGCTTTAAAGTGCCACTGCAGCATCCGCTGGGTGTTTGTAAAGCTGCCCTCTGATTCAGCAACTTGCGCGGACGGAAAGAAGAATACCTCGGTCTGAATCTCTTCGGGTTTAATGTCCTTGCTTACGATCTCAGGGGCTTTATTCCAAAAAGTTGCCGTTTCCGTGATGAAGTTGTCCTTTACCACCAGCCATTGGAGGTTTCTCAATCCCTTACGTTCCAGGCTTGCGTTAATCGAAGTGGCCGGGTTCTGACCGATACAGAGCATGCCCTTAACATGTCCCTTTGCCATGGCCACAAACATCGGCATATGCGAATGATCCCCGCTAATCTTTGGATGCCAGCTGTAGCCGAAATCGTTTTCCGCTGTGGCCGCCGCTCCGTACATGGACTTCAGATAAGATGTCAAAAACTTGGGCATATTCGCCCAGTATCCCGTAGCACTGGCCTCTGAGGCAAGATAAGCACGAAGAGAACTGTGGTCCTTGAGTACCGATGGTGCCGGCATATATCCATGGATACTGTGGTACAGTGTCGGAATGTCACTGGATCCCTGGATGGAGGCATGACCACGGAGCGCCACTATGCCTCCTCCGGGTCTTCCGATGTTGCCGAGCAGAAGCTGAAGAAGGGCGCAGCAACCAATGATTTGGGAGCCATTTGAGTGTTGGGTCAATCCAACGGCGTATGTCCAGGAAGTCGTGCGGTCGCGGCCCGAATTTTCCAAAACTGTATGGGCAATTTTGAGAAAAGTCTCTTTTGGACATCCGGTAACTTTTTCCACCATCTCGGGTGTGTAGCGGCTAAAGTGCCGCCTGACGAGTTGAACAACTGTGCGGGGATGCTGCAATTTCTCGTCTTTAAGCACCGGGGGCATCTTCAGGGAACAAATCAATTCCTCAAATGGTATATCCTCTACTGACCGTTTGCTTTTCCGGATTTTGCCTTGGCGCGCATATTGCCATGAAGTATTGTCATAACGAGTACGTGAACCGTTAAATGGCCATTTATCCTCTTGGTCTGAATACTGCATGAATCCGGAAAAAATGCCATCAAGATCCTCCGTATCACGAAAATCTTCGTTTACAATTGATGCGGCATTGGTATAGTTCAGCAGGTATTGCTGGAAAAAGGGATCCGTATTCCACCGTTGGTTATTTAATACATAGTTGATAATGCCTCCAAGAAATGCAATGTCCGAACCGGCTCGAATCGAAGCGTAAATGTCAGCCTTAGCGCTGGTGCGCGTAAAACGAGGGTCTACGTGGATGATTTTGGCACCTTGCAGCTTCGCCTTCATCGCCCAGCGAAAAGCTACTGGATGACACTCGGCCATGTTGGATCCCTGGATAACGATGCAATCAGAGTATTCCAAATTACGAGGATAAATCGTTGCAGCGCCTTGACCAAGCCTCGCCCCCAGACCGGGGACGCTTGAGCTGTGTCAGATGCGGGCCTGGTTCTCAATGGCCACCACTCCCAATCCTCTCATCAGCTTTTGCTGGAGGTGATTCCATTCATTGTCCAGGGTTGCGCCGCCAAGAGCAAAGATGGCTGTCGTATGATTAACCGGCGTGCCATCTTCCAAGCGCTCGACAAATGTCTCATCGCGGGCTTTTTTAACCAGTTCAGCTACGCGATTCATCGCCCAATAAAGGCTTACCTCTTCCCAATCCTTTGCGCCGGGGTTTCGATGCAGCACGCGGCTGATACGATTCCGGTTGTAATGCAGTTGCAAGATAGAAGCGCCTTTAGGGCATAGACAGCCTTCGCTGTGGGGACTTTGAGGGTCTCCCTCGATATTTACGATTCGACCATTGATCGTGTAGACAAGGATGGCACACCCTACTGAACAGTAAGGACATACGCCCGGCGTTGATTTGGCTTTATTTAGACGAAATTTTTCAGGTTTCATTGGCGCTCCGGTGTGGTTGGGCATGAATTGTCAAAGACTGGATCTGTCAATAGAGAATTGCGAATGAAAATTTAATAGCCCTATTAAAATATTTAGGTAATCTGGAAATCGCCCGCCTGATGACAACAGAACAACCAAGGTTCAGGAAGAAAATGAAGGTAATCTATAAGATATGGGAGAAGAGTAGCTTTTTCAAAACCGCGTCAATTTCTTTTTCAATATGCGGGCCCAAAACATAGAATATATTATATATATGCCACGAAGTAGTATGTCAAGAAATTTTCTACATTGCTCAGAGTTTCATCTAATCTACAAAATTATAGAGCAAGGAATTCACATAATGATCCGACATTGTTCTGGTATCGCTTAATTCATTCTTCTATTGCAGCTCACGATTATTAAAGATTTCAATGACAAATATACAATAATTTTGACTATTAAAAAATGTTGGTTTCGTGGTTAAATCGATCGTGGTTAATTAATTAAAATTATATTGTATTTGTTCAGATAATCTATCATTTTTGGGCGCGAGTTTGCGGAATGGCTGTATAGCCGGAATCTACAATTAGGCAAAATGGAAACCACAATATCTTGTATGGCAAGCATATTAAAAAAGACTCTGAAACTTACCAATTGGCATTGTTAAGGAGCGCAGGGTCTTCGAATTTTGTGCTTAGGATAGTCATCGTTTAACACTTCAATCAGCCGCGGGTAATTTGAGTCGGCTTTAGAAGGTCTATGATGGCTGTTCTAATACGTTCAACATTCGGCAGTATGTGATCTTCCTTGCTTCGAGCATAGGGTATTGTCGTCTGGGTGCAGACGCGGGCATATTTGACCGGAATACCTGCCTCTAATACAGCTGCCGCCAGTTCACCTGAGAGACCAAAACCTTCATAATCTTCGTCTACCACAAGAAGGCGGCCTGTCTGAGCAACCAATTCACAGAGTGTCGTTTTGTCGAGCGGGGCGATAGTTCTAAGATCCAGCACCGCCGCTGAAATTTCCTCTTTTTCCAGAATCTCTGCTGCTTCCATGGAGCGGTGTACTCCAACGCCTACACTGACCACAATAACGTCGGTGCCTTCACGTCTAAGCTCCGCTTTGCCAATGGGGAGTGGTTCCCACTTACGGGGTACGGGCCCATGTGTCCCTTCGGCAGGGACGTCATATTCGATATTTCGGCGGCCTCCCGACCCCAGGAATTCCAGCCAGGATTCAGACAGTAATTTGTGTTCGAGAAAAATGACTGGTCCGTCATGTTGTAAAGCGGCCAACATCAAGCCACCCGCATCTGCAGGGGTGGATGGAACGATAACCGTTAGTCCCGGAATGTGCCCCAGCCATCCCCACAAGGATTGTTCGTGTTGTCCCCCATCACCGTAACCACCGCCGCAGGGTGCACGCACCACAACTGGTGCGGTCCATTTGCCTCCGGAGAACGCTTCCACTTTCGCAGCATGGTTGAGCAGAGCATCCATACACACGCCGAGGAAATCAACCATATATATTTCAACAACTGGACGTAACCCAGCCATGGCGGCAGCCACACCTGCCCCTAAAAAGGCGCTCTCGCTGATTGGGGTCCCCTTCACACGTTTGGGACCAAAACGCACAAGAAGGTCTCGTCGCAGCAAAGGAATATCTTCACCGAAAACAACAATGCGCGGATCATCAGCCATAGCTTGAGAAAGCGCGTCATCCACCGCCTGTGTGAAGAACATGTTTTTCATGACGCCACCATCTCCTCCATGGCCAATGCTATGATATTACCTGTTTCGCGCTCGGTGTCATCTTCGAGCGCCTGCAGACGATCACTGTCTGATTGCAAGGTACTGCGAGTTCGCTTTAGAGGGTCGCTATTTGGGTCTCTGCGTGGATCACGAAGTGTTGATAAGACAGCAGAGAGAACCGATTTCAGACCACCTGCGCGTTCACGCATTGGCGCGCCCGAGGTACGCAAGAAAGACTGCGTGAGCGGTATGGTGATCTTCGGCATTTCACGCAGAGGATTACGCACAGCTCTTATCAATTGGTAGCCTAAAAAGTGTCCCTCGAAATGTACACACCGCGCGCGCAAAAAAAACGGCCCCTCACCGGCCCGGGCGAGCGCGATCGCCTTGCGTGCGGCCTCCCAAACCTCGGTTACATCGCGTCCATCCAAGCAAACCCCTGGGACCCCCAACCACTCCGCTCGATCACTTAAATCCCCACCAGTGACTGTTTCTGATTGGGTAGTTATGGACCAGCGGTCGTCCTTGCATACGAACACTACGGGTAACCGCCAAACGGCGGCCAGATTTAAGGACTCCATCAGCATTCCTTGATTCATGGCGCCTTCGCCAAAGAAGGCAACCGCGACCGCCCCTGGATGCAAATACTGAACTGCCAGAGCAAAGCCAGCCGCTGTGGGTCCTTCTGCCCCGACGATACCCGAGGAGGCTGCCAGATGAGGTTTTGAGAACAAATGCATGTGTCCGCCCATGCCGCCGCACAACCCGTCCGGTTTGCCGAGCAGCTCTCGGAGAATGAGGGTCGGATCTACACCGCGCATAAGCAGAGCTGCGGTTCCACGATGATCAAGCGCCATGGCATCATGCGTGCCTAAATGTGATACGACACCAGCGATTATTGCTTCTTCACCGGTTCCAAGATGCATCTCACCTGAGATTAAGCCGTCTTTCCAGAGTTGGGTGACAGATTCTTCAAATAGACGACTTTTCAGCATGAGCGCATATAGCGACCACAAATCAATCGGCATTTGCACTCCTATACATTCTCGCGTTTGAAAGATTTTAGTAAAAGAATCGTGAAGGAGAATTAAATTTGTTAACATATAACAAATCAACAAAGAATACAAATTTTCGCCAGCATTGAAAATAACGAGCTCAAACACCAACCTGTTGTGGTCGGAGCTTTGCGTAAAAAGGATAGATTAATTGAGAATATTACCAGGTTGACCCTACTTCAGATATCATATTTATCAGAGCTTTATCGACCAAGCGATTTTTTCAAAATGTTGCAGGAATCAATGGTATTTGCATATGATATCGCGTCTTCTATCTGCGTATGATCTTAAGTTATATTAAAGATGAAGTGATTGCCTTGCCCCATTGATTTCAATAGTGGTTTTTGAATATGTGAATTTGTTAATTATCTTACCGTTTTCAAAATGAATTATATCGACACCTCTTCGTTTTTCAGGCTTTCCTTCGCTCCCGCTTTCAAACGAAGGCCATTCAAGCAACCAGCGGTAAAGAACCTTTTGCTCTTTCTCATCGATGAAGGTTTCTTCCTCCACAAACCGAAAATTCCCGTGGTTAGCAAACCATGGGGTCCATGCTTTCCGAAGAGCCTCCTTTCCCCTAACTTTTCCACCCGTCCAATTATCAAAAACGACCTCTTCATGAAAGAGGCTCATGACCCCTTCGAGATCATAATTGCTCCAGGCGAGATTCCATTTTTTTAAGGCCTTTTCGATTTCATTCCTTGAAAGTGACATGAGCTGATCCTTTCATACCTCTTGTTCTCATCAATGGGATGTTTGGTTTGGATGAACTGAGATTATCGCTAAAATCGCGAAAATTCATATATGTAAGTATTATCCAAATAAAAATAGGTGCCCCAACCTGATGTACGTTGGAGTAATCTGCACTTTCGAGATCCGAAAATATTTAGCCTTACCAGAAAATATTTTCAACTATTTGCGGTTGTCTCTTCATGGCTGCATACTCGATTTAAAGATACAACATTAATGCTAAACCTCATAGAGTTTCACATCGGAATGGGCTGCGTATCATCGCCCCCATTATTTCAGCCCGGCCTTTTTAAGGGCTGCAAGTTCACGCTGCATGTGGGTGGGATTCTTAAAAGGCTGAGTTTGTTTAAAAAACGCCAACGATAAGCTGGGATTAATCTTGAGCGCTTCTGCCACAAGATTGCGGGCCTCATCCTCCCTGCCAACAGCAACGTAAAGTCCAGCCAGTATGAACATTAGCGCTTTTGTCATCTAATTTTAAGGCCTTCCGCGCAAGTTCATGAGCTCGTCTGAAAGAATCAACTAGGGACTCACTCCAACCATACGCCGCATCTACGGTATAGGTGGCACCCAACCATACAATGGCACTTACATATCGGGGATCAAGTTCTATAGCCGCCTCAAAAAGCTCTCGAGCCCTGATGTTATCCGGCTTATTAAATTTATCAAGAAGGTAGTTTCCCTTGACCCCATAACACCACGCATCAAGGTTATCTGTGGATTTCGCAAACACGCGGGCCTGTTCTCCAGAGGTTAACTCCACCTGGAGCGAGACCACTATCTTTTTTGTGACCTCATCCTGTAGGTCAAAAAGCTCTCCCATTTTTCGGTCATACTTTTCAGACCAGAGGTGATGACCTGTGAGGGCATCAATTAATTGGGCCGTGACCCTCAGCCGGTCACCGGATTTCTGGACACTGCCCTCCAGCACATACCGAACCCCTAAATCCTCGGCTACATCCTGAACTTTTACGGCCCTGCCCCTGTAAGTAAAAGTTGAGTTGCGGGCGATGACGAATATGGCGGATCCCATTGACAAAGCGGTGATAATATTTTCGCTAATACCGTCCCCAATGTATTCTTGTGCAGGTTCGCTGCTCATGTTGGTGAATGGAAGAACTGCAATAGAAGGCTTCTCCGGCAGTGGAAATGCCATCTTCTCCACGTCGGCTTTGATTAAAGCGTCGGGCTCGGGGCTCGCAACGAGGATCACCTGATAAACATCCACCGGTTCCTCAATGTTTTTTACTCTTTTCTTGCCCACAAAATGATATTTCAGATCAATTTTTTTCTTAACCTGATCATAAACAATTCCCGAGATACAAATGCCGCCGGGCTCGGCCAAAGCCTCCAGGCGTGCTGCCACATTAATGCCGTCTCCGTAAATTTTCTTTCCCTCTTGTATTACATCACCGAGGTTGACACCAATGCGGTATTCCATCTTACGGTTATCAGAAATTTTGGCATTACGTTCAGCCAACTCCAACTGTATCTGCACTGAGCATTGAACAGCATCCACCACACTTTTAAATTCCGCAAGAAGGTTGTCACCCGGCGAATCAACCACTCGGCCCCTATAATGCGATATATGGCTGGCAATAACCTTTTGGTATTCTCTTAAGTTGCGAACAGTTGTCATATCCTCTTCTTCCATGAGACGGCTGTATCCGACAACGTCAGCAACTATCACAGCGGTGAGTTTACGTTTAAAATCTTTCTCTGCCAAAATGGCACCCCCTTTTTTTGGTTTCAAATATATAAATTCAATATGTGAAATATTGGAAGGAGCGCAAAAATCGGATGATTGATAGTATTCGATTCTGAAAATGGAGAACCGTTTCAGGCCAGTTGGAATAGGAAGCTCTAAATAATGTATATGGATTTATACTCAAACCGATGGGATTTAGTCAATCATAACTATGGCTTTATGTAAGTGGTGAGTCGAGTAGACCGAGGGAACTTCCCCCTCAGTCCCTCACGCAACCGGACATGAACCTCTCGATTCATCCGGCTCCTATCGACCAGCCGATTGTCGTACCAGTTGCCAGTGAGCGAACAGGTAAGACATCCGTTTCGCAATGCGCCCAAGCCAGTAAAAGGCTCTGCGTCTGCGACGGCGTAACTTTTTGTACTTCCGCATGGCCCATCGTTGCAATGTGCCGTTGAGTTGATTAAAAATTGGGTAAAGCGCCGACTTGTAATACTGCCCATAATAATTGATCCAACCGCGTATTATCGGATTAAACATGCAGGCCAGATCTTTTATAGACTTGTAGGTCATTCGGTGAATCCGCCAGCTTCTTATTGTTCTGCGCCTGGCGCCAGCTGCCTCATCGCTCACGGCTGGAAGAAAACCCACAAAGAATTTTCCATAACGATCTTTTGATCTCCGGGAACGAAAAGTATACCCCAGAAAATCGAATTTCTCGTTTAGATAGTTCCTTTTCCTGAATGAGTCCTTGCAGTAAACAATCTTGGTCTTTGCAGGATGAAGTTCCAGCCCACACTGCCTGAGGCGCTCCTCGATGACGGTCTTAATCCACCTGGCCTGCTTCTCGCTTTTGCAATGCACCAAAATGTCGTCGGCGTAACGTTCAAACGGCATGTTGGCATAGTTGCGCCGCATCCATTCGTCAAATGCATAGTGCAAAAACAGGTTGGCCAGAAGCGGACTGATCACCGAGCCCTGCGGTGAGCCTTTTTCACGGCTGTCTAGTGTGCCGTCTTCTGCCTGCAATGGAGCTTTTAGCCACCTCTCAATATAAAGCCGCAACCATCTGCTATCCGTATGCTTGCGAACGGCGCGCATCAGCAGCTCGTGGTCGATGTTGTCAAAGAATCCCTTGATGTCAAGATCGACAACCCAGTTGTAGCGCCAACATCTTTTGCGCGCCACCCCAACGGCTTCAATCGCTGACTTGCCGGGCCGGTAGCCATATGAGTCCGGATGAAAATACGCATCGACCTGCGGCTCAAAATACATCTTGGCTACCATCTGGGCAATCCGGTCCGATACCGTTGGAACGCCCAGCTTTCTTTGACCACCACCCTTTTTGGCGATCGCAACCAATCGTACCGCTGGCGGAAAATAACTGCCCGAAGACATGCGATTCCAGATCTTGTAAGCCGGCTCCGAGGGGCCCGCCCTCATCTTTTGCACAGTTGCGCACACTTTATATTAAAGTGCGCTCGTGGCGCACTACATTGAGATAATATTGAACCTGGCAATGTGTTTATGATATGCTCTAAATTCAGCCTCAAATTTGATTTTGTTCCAACTACAGATTTTTTGCCACTGTACGTCATAAAATGATAATTGACTAAAAGCATGTTGAAGGTACATGAAAAATTTGGGATTAGCGGTCGGAATGTGAAGTTTTGCATGGGGTTTGATGGATAAAAGCAATCGCACCCTTCGCCAATTTGGCAAAAGTTGTACAATAAGGTAAACCAACTCCCGTCCTAGGTTATGGAAAGCCCGCAATCAAAACAAGTCCTGCTAATTGCAGACGCTGACCCGGAAAACGTCAGCGTCCTGAAACATCTGCTGGCTTCGGATTACGACATCAAAGTCGCCGCTGACGGCGAGGAAGCGATCAGGCTGGCCTCATCTGCGGATATCCCCGGATTAATCCTGCTAAACAACATGCTGCCGCCTGCAGGTGCCTATGAAGTTTGCAGAAAGCTAAAAGCCGACAAAACCACCAGGGATATCCCGATTATCCTCCTTTCTGAGCCGACCATGGAAGACACGGAAGCAAAGGGATTTGAACTGGGCGCCACGGATTACATAACGAAGCCCTTTAAGAGATCCGTGGTCAGGGCCAGGATTCGGACCCACTTAGAGCTGAAGCGTTACCGGGACAATCTTGAAAATAGAGTAAAAAAGCAGGTAAGCGAGCTGCATGAGGAAATTCAGGAACGCAGAGATATTGACGATACATATCGAGCGCTTGTCGAGCACGCGCGGGACGGAATTGCAATCATCCACGATTTTAAAGTCAAATTTGCAAATCCCGCGTTTTGCAAAATGATCGGGTTTTCCGAGAAAGAACTTATTGGCGCACACCTCAAGAAATTCATTTCCGAAGAAGAATTTATCAAAAATACCACCCGCTATTCCGACAGGATCGCAGGCCTGAATTTACCCCGCATATATAAATCACAGGTCACTCATTCAGACGGATCTACGTTTGATGTCGAGCTTAATGTTTGCGTTGTACCGTATGGAAGATCACTTGCCGCCCTGGTATTTGTTCGTGATATACGCGAAGAGGAAGCCTGGAAATACAGTATATGACGAATGCGTGACCTTAAAAATATTATTGACTCATCTGACCTTGAAACCATGGTCTTTTTGCCAGTCGGGACCGAATTTCTTTTCGCAGTAGTCCGCCAGGCGGTCAAACCAGCGCCACCACAAATTCTTGCCTTTTTCCTTAGCTTCATAAATATCGGTTAAATAGGTCGTAATATCGGCCATCTTTTCCTTGGGTACAAATGATGCCGCTCCGTTTTCATAGGATTTTTTTATATCTTCGGGCGTCATAGCGTAGGCGGTCAGCATGACACCGATCACCCGTTTGCGGTTGCAAATCTCCAGCAGCTCATAACCTTTAACACCCATGATATCCAATATCGCCATATCGAAATACTGATTTTCCAGCAGCTCCCTGGCCTGCTCAAAACTGGAAGCCTTGGTAACCGTGCACATGGACAGCAAATCTTCTAAAACATCCAATACATCCGGTTCATCATCAACAATGAGAAGTCTTTTTCCATCCAACAGATTCTGTTTTTCCATCACCAAGCCTCCCTGCTATTAGGATGCAGAAATAATCAATAATTTAATACAGCACTGTCCTGAGTCAACTGCCACCCGCCAAGCGGGCAATTCTAAAGTGACCGCTAAAAATATGATATAGGGAGTCGATATTTTGAAATTCAGCGCTATTTACCATACCCCGAATCACCAGGCGCTGCGGGTCCGCACCGGCGGCGGCGAGATGCTCGCTTTTTAGCAGGCGCGTGTCTCCGGTGATAAGCCCGACTTTCTGATGCCGGGGTAAAAAGCCGGCAATCTGACCGTAATTGGTGGTACCGCCAAAAACAAATCGATCCATGCTAGGGAACCCCGTCTTTGTCCCACCCTTTGATCTCATAGTACTCCTTGACCATACGGTCGACAGGCACAACCTGCCCCCTGGAGGCCCCTTCCGTCAGTGGTTCGTGGGTAAACCGATTGGGCAGGGTGTCATCAGCGGACGTTATCCCGAAGTCGATGTTCATTTTGCGATCCTTGATAATCACACTTTTTAAGGCTTGATCGACCTTTTGCGGGGTAAATTTCAGGCCGGTGCCCGCAATCAGCAATCGGGACGCAAAATCAATATCAAGAGTATCCATGCTCAAACCGATGTTCTTGCACATGGTCAGGCAATCGGTCAGCAAGGACTGCCGCTCGGTGTGCTCCACCAGAACCGCTTTGCCCTTATCCGCGAGCCGATCGGCAATTTCCCTTATCCCCCACCGCTTTTCGGCCTCATCGTAGCGTTCGGTCAACTCGAAAAAGGGTTCTGCTCTCAGATGGTCGCCCCCCCGGGAGGCTATGGCATAGGTTAATCCAAAGGCTTTAATTCCGCGCGGATCGCCGCAGATCATATCCAGCCCCTTGACGTGGAAGGCATATTCGTCCGTACCATTGCCGAAGTGTCGGGCCAGGCTGCGGGTTCCTTCAGCAAAGGCATCCCCGATGCCTTCCCGGCGAATGATCATATCCAGCAGCTTTTCAACGGTCTGGCAATTGCCCCAGGTGAAATCGAGGCCGTCGAAATCATCCTGGGTCAGCAATCCTTTTTCAACACACTCCATGGCCCATCCGATGGTTTCGCCGGTGCTGAGCGAATCCAGCCCCATGCGGTTCAAAAACGCATTCATTTTAAGACCGAATTCAAGATCGTTATTTCCAATCCGGGAAGTAAAACTGCACAGGGTTTCAAATTCCGGGCCTTCGGCCTCGAGGTCCCGGGTGAGATAATAGCGGGAACAATGAAGATTGCAGTTATAACAGGATTTGTTTTTGACTTTGTATTTTTGGGCCAGGGTCTCGCCGCTGACCTGCTCCACGTATTCACACAGCCCCTGTTGGAAATGGTTGGTGGGTAAAATTCCGATCCCGTTTAACGCTTTCATCAGCAGGGTGGATCCCAGAGAGTTGCGCTTTTCGTATTCCGGGTGGACCATAATACGCTGATCCATTTCCTGACACAGTTTGAGAAAACCGGGAGGGTCCGCTATGGTTAGCCGTCCCCTGCCCCGCACGGCCACGGCTTTCAGGCGTTTGGAGCCAAATAAACACCCCATGCCGGTCCGGCCGCACATGCGGGAGTTGTTGCAGGCTACGGTGGCATACTTTACCAGGTTTTCCCCGGCCGGCCCGATGGCCGCAACCTGAATGGCATTGTCATTGAGGTCTTTGCGAATGGCGGCGGTCGTCTGCCAGATATCCAAGCCCCACAGATGAGATGCATCACGGATTTCAGCATGATCGTCGGCAATCAAAAGATAACAGGGTTTGGGGCTGTGCCCGGTCATCACAAACTGGTCGTATCCGGCCAGTTTGATTTCAGCGCCGAAATGCCCGCCCGCTGCCGAATCCCCAAGGATACCGGTCAGCGGAGACTTGCCGGAGATGGTCATAAAAGCAGAGGCCGGCAGCAGAGTGCCCGTTAGCGGACCGACCCCGATAAGCAACATGTTTTCCGGAGACAGCGGGTCGATATCGCGTTTCAACTCCTCATACAGGCGAGTCGAATTGAGCCCGCGGCCGCCGATAACGTCGAGCATAAACTGCGGATCTGTTTTTTCACGGCAAATTTGACCGGAGGTCAGATCGGCTCTGAGAATATGTCCACCGTATCCATGCAGCATCTATTCGCTCCTTTCCGCAACCCAGCGATCTCTAAGGTATTGGGCTGATGCCAGTGCATAGCGAACTCGCTTTTCTTCCGGGTTGAGATTGCGACTGCCTTTTTTATAATCTTTCAGGCTGACCCTTTCAGTAACGTCCGGTTCAAAGTGAATGGCGTCCAGCGTACAGGCTTTGACGCAACGGGGATCCCCCCCGCACAGGTCACAGACATGGGGAATTTCCTCATACAGTTCAATGGCGCCGATGGGGCACATGATTTCGCAGGCGCCGCAGGCCGTACACAGCGTCGGGGACACAATCACTTGGCCCAGGGCGCCGATCTCAATGGCTTTCTCAGGGCATTTGGTGCAATAGCGCTCCCGGCATTGCTGACAGACCACCGGGAAATCAATCCCGATATTTTCGATTTTAACAACTTTAATCCGGGCCCCGCTTCGGCCGATTTTGCCGGAATGAAAAAAAGAACAGTGCACCTCGCAGCGACTGCAGCCTGAGCACCTGGCAAGCTCGAGCGTTATCATTCTTGTGTTATCCTTTCGATGCGATAATGAACTTTGCCCTTGGGGTCCGGACAGACAAACAGCTGCCCGGCCTTGCCGGTCCAATCCCCTTTTTTAGGCTCAAGGCGCTGGAGCAGGGGGAATATGGGCATCATGCTCTGCAGCGCCCACATGCAAATGTGTTTTCCCTCCGGAATCATGATTTTACCGCCATCCAGAATAAAACTGTCTCCCACCAGGATGGGCTGATTGCAATAGCCGTCAATTCTTTCCGCCGTAACCTTTAATTTATACATGGGCTAATTATCCCCTTTTCCAATAAGCAGTGGATACCCTTTATACAACATTTCAAGCAGAATTTGAAATGAATTCCGAGCCTGTCCTAATTTTGAAAGAACTGTTGCTTGACACGCCTTCGAGCAACGTCTATAAACCATTGTGTTCAGGCGACAGTTCGAGGAAAATGTGCATCATTTGTTCCCGCGAAAGGGGGAGCCGTGGCCTCCAAAATAGCGTTCAAAAAGATCGGCATCCTGGGTATGGGCCGGATGTCCATGGGACTGGCCATTGATCTCGCCCTTAAAGGGCTTGAAATTGACATGATCGATTTAAAAGCCAGGCCCCCAGCTCAGCGCAGACAATATGAAATCGGACTGAGGCAGGAATGTGAAAAAGTCATCAAGTTATTGAATAAGGAAATCGAGTCATTCCAATTCCCTGCTTATTTGGACCAGCCATCGGCTGGAGTTTACGATTTAATCTTTGAAGGACTCCCGGAAAAAATTCCCCTAAAGCATGCTGCCTTTGCCAAAATGGGTGAATCGGTCGGGCAGCAAACCCTGATCTGCTCCATGACGTCCACCTTTACGGTGGAAGAATTGTCCAAAGACATCGATCCCCCCTTGAGCGTCATTGTTACCCATTTCATGAATCCGCCTTACCTTCTCCCATTTTTGGAAGTTGTACCCCATCCGGCGGTAAAACAGGGACGGGTCGATACGCTTTTGACTTTTTTAAAATCTGTGGGCCATATGCCGATCATCTGCAAGTCCAGCCCGGGTTTTGTTATTTCAAGACTGCAGCTGTGCGTCATGAATGAAGCGGTTCGATTACTGGAGGAAGGCGTGGCTTCACCGGAAGATATCGATAAAGCGATCAAATATGGCTGGGGTTACCGTTTCCCGGTTATGGGGATCCTGGAGTTCATTGATGTGGGGGGGCTGGAAATTCTCTATCATGCCGGTGGGTCGGTGTCCAGGGAGTTAAATCGGCCGGATCTCGCGTGTCCCAAATTAATCGAAGACAGATTTAACGAGGGCTCCATCGGAACCAAGACCCTGAGAGGAATCTTTAACTACGAAAGCCACGAGCAGGTGGCGGAAGACGACCGCGCAAGGCTCAAAAAACAAATCCGTGTAAAAACCCTCCTTGATGAAATCCATCGTGCAGATGACGCATGGCACTAGCGCAAAGGAGTCGCATGAATCTCTCGGACAATCCAATCTTTAAGCGTCACGTGCGCAGAACGCCTTTGCTCTGCCTGGCAGAAAAAGAAAACTGTTTCTGCAAGCTCGAATGCTGCCAGGTAGGCGGTTCCTTTAAAATCAGAGGATCACTGGCGACGCTTTTAGCACTGGAAGCTGAGGGTAACAAGAAGGGGGTGATTACCGCATCCATGGGAAACACGGCCACCGGGCTGGCTTATGCCGGCAGACTTTTCAAATATCCCGTGGCGGTCGTAATGCCCGAGACGGTTTCAGCCACAAAACTGGAAGCAACCCGGCGAATCGGGGCTGAGGTCATTCTGAAGGGGGCAGTGGGAGATGACGCCCTGGAGCACGCATTCAAGCTGGCAAAGGATCGGGATATCCCTTTTATTCATCCCCACAAGACTGTGTCTTTCCTCGATGGCAACGCGACCATCGCCCGGGAGATAATGGAGGAAAACCCGGAGGTAACACAAATTTTCATTCCAATCGGAGGGGGTGGCTTGGCCTCGGGCGTCTGCCGCTATATCCATGATAGCGGCATTGCAGTTGCCCCCATCGGGGTGGAAGCGGAGAAGGCACCAGCCTTTTACCAGAGTATTAAAAAAGGCCGGCCGGTGAGGCTGGAGACGATGGAAACCATCGCCGATGCCCTCACCCTCATGGAACCGGATCCGGACGTCTTTGCCTACTTAAATCAGAACCTGGAAAAAGTGGTAACGGTGTCGGAAAAAGATATCATCCGAACGATGAAGATTCTGTATGATGAATTCCGGGTAATTACAGAACCGGGCGGTGCAGCGCCGCTGGCCGCAATGCTTGGCGAAAACCCGGCTTATCCATCTGCGGCCATCATCAGCGGAGGAAATATTTCTCCGGAAGAATTTCAAAAGATAGTTTCCGGCGCTTAACATTTAATATCAAAAAGGAGGGAAGCATGCAAAAATCATTTTCAACCGTTTTGGCAGTATTTCTGGTTTTCATCGTTGCCGCAGTGGGGTACAGCGCAGATATTAAAAAAGGTATTCATATCGGCAATGCCGGTGCTTTTACAGGGGATGCGGCGGCACCCTGCATGGAAATTTACAACTCCGCTCAGATAGCGGTGGATGAATGGAATGCCAAGGGCGGCATTCATGGGGTTAAAATCGAACAAATAATGGGGGATGATGCCATGGATCCGGCCCAGGGAGTCAACGTAGCCCACAAATTCGTGGCCGATGAGCTGATGTACGGCGTTATCGGACCTCCTATGAGCCACATTGCCCAGGCCACTTTGAAAATTTATGCAGGCGCCGATATGGCCCAAATTACCACTTCGGCTTCCAAACCCGATCTTACTGAACAGGGCTACAAGAACTTTTTCAGGGTCAATGCCCGCAACGATGCCCACGGCTGGAATGCCGCCTTATTTATCAAAAACTATCTCAAAGCCAAAAAGGTCGCCATTCTGAATGAAAAGGTAGCCTATTGCGAAAATCTTTCCAAAGAGACGGTTAGCGGCCTGAAAAAACTGGGGATCACCGACATTATGCAAGACACCATTGTCGGCGGCGCCAAAGACTATTCGGCCGTCCTGACCAAGGTAAAAGCCTACAAACCGGATGTAATATTTTTCATCGCCACCACTGCACCGGATAATGCCATCGGGGTGCGCCAGACAAAAGAGTTGGGAATTAATGCCATCTTTTTCGGTTCGGAAGGTGCCCGGGACAAAAAAGACTACATCCAGGCAGCCGAAGGTGCCGCCGATGGTTCTTACGTATATCACTTTGCGCCTGACGTGTATGCCATTCCCGAAGCCGCCACCTATGTCAAAACATTCGAAACCAAGTACGGCAGCATCAGTGGTTTTGGACCCCCGGCTTACGAGGCTATGAACATCCTGCTGACCGCCATCGATCAGGCGGCGGCCGACGGTGATATTACCCGCCAAGAAGTTGTCGATTATCTGCACAAAGTAAAAAACTATAAAGGTGTCCTGGGCTTTCCGGTCACTTTCGACGAAAAGGGAGACCTGGCAGGCGGAGCGACCTACTTTTTTCAGGTCACCGGAAATGACTTCAAACAGGTTGCGGTAATGACAGGAAAATAAAACCATCTCGAGACAAAGGTCCTATCCAATTCCCTGGATAGGACCTTTTACTTTCCGATCAGTCGAGGTCGATAATTGGAACTATATCTTGACCAGCTACCCCAGCAATTGATCAACGGTCTTACCCTGGGAGGCGTTTATGCCCTGATCGCCATTGGCTATACCATGGTGTATGGTATCCTGGGCATGCTTAATTTTGCCCATGGTGAAATTTACATGATCGGCGGTTTTGCCGGATGGTGGGTGCTGCACCTGCTGACCCGCAATAATGTAGTAATCATGAATGCCGCCCTGGTCATCGCTTTGATGATTGTTATTGCCATGGGCGTCGCCGCACTGGTCGGCATGATGGCGGAACGCTTTGCCTACCGCCCGCTGCGCAACGCACCCCGGATGAACTTGCTGCTCAGCGCCCTGGGCGTATCGATTTTTCTACAAAACCTGGTCCTGCATTTCCAGGGCGCCAAAGTGCGTTTTTTTCATATTGCCTCCCTAATTCCGGACAGCCTGCGAACTTTTCACGTCGGCGCCACTGTGTTTTCATTTATGAGGATTCTGCTGATCGGCGTCACCTTTGTGCTGATGGGATTGCTTACCCTGATGATCAAAAAAACCAAAGTCGGTAAAGCCATGCGTGCCACGGCCCAGGATATCGAAGCGGCAACCTTTATGGGAATCGACGTAGACCGGATTGTGGTTGTGGTCTTTATGATCGGATCGGCCTTGGGTGGCGCCGCCGGTGTCCTGGTGGGGCTGATGTTTACCCAGGTGGATTATTATGTGGGGTTTCAAGCCGGGTTGAAAGGGTTCACCGCCGCCGTTCTGGGAGGTATCGGCAGCATCCACGGCGCCATGCTGGGAGGCATCCTGCTGGGCCTGGTCGAGTCTTTGGCTGTCACCTTTTTACCGGCGGCTTACAAGGATGTCGTTGCTTTTGTCATCCTTATTGCCGTTCTGATTATCAGGCCCTGGGGGTTGATGGGTGATAAAATTCCGGAAAAAGTATAGTGAATTCGGAATGTGGAATGCGGAAACTGAAGTCGGAAGTTGGAATGCAGAAGGTGGAAACTTAGGGATTTAGAAATTCAGGAATTACGTCATATTCCAATTTAAGACCTTGGATTGAATAAATGATGAGTAGCCAACTAAATACCGCAAAAGTCATTGAATCCGACGCTGTATCCTGGCGCAGCCCCAATCGCCTGGTGCTGTATGGGGTTGTGGCAATCCTTCTGATTGCGGCGCCCCACGTCATGCCGGATAATTACTGGTTGCGTATTTATTCCATGACCGGCCTGTGGATCATGCTCGCCTTGGGCTTGAATGTGGTGGCTGGATTTGCCGGCCTGCTGGACCTGGCCTATGTTGCTTTTTTCGGCGTCGGGGGTTACACCTTTGCGCTCCTATCTTCAAGCCAGTTTGATATCCATTTGCCGTTCCTGCTGGTCTTACCCCTGGCCGCCCTTATCACCATGTGCCTCGGTGTTGCCCTGGGCTCCACCAGTATCCGGTTAAAAGGCGATTATCTGGCGATCGTTACCCTGGCATTCGCCCAGATTTTCAAACTGATGCTGCTCAACCTGGACACCCCCATCAATATCACCGGCGGTGTCAATGGAATCTACAGCTTTGATCCCATCGATCTTTTCGGATTTCGAATTATAACACCCGTCGCCTACGCCTACCTAATCTGGCTGGCGGCAGTGGTCGTCACCATCGGTTCCTTCCGGATCAAGCTTTCCCGGATCGGCCGTGGCTGGGAGGCCATTCGGGAAGATGAACTTGCCGCCGAAGCCATGGGCGTCAACACCACCTGGATGAAGCTGATGGCCTTTGCCGGCGGTGCCTTTATCGCCGGGGCCACCGGGGCTTTGTTTGCGTCCTTTCAGGATTCTGTTTTTCCAAACAACTTTGACTTTTCTCAGCTGGTGATTGTTTACTGCATGGTAATTCTTGGCGGCCTGGGCAACATCACCGGTGTAATTGTCGGTGCCATCATTCTGTCGATACTGCCCGAGTTTCTGCGCGAATACGGCGCCTACCGCATGATGTCCTATGGCCTGATCCTCATCGTCCTGATGGCTTTGAGACCCCAGGGGATCATGGGTGATGTCGGCTTTCTGCGTAAAAAACAAAAGCGTCCCGATAAAGACGATAGCGGGAAACTGAGAACCTCCACCGATCTTTACTATGATACGACCAAACAGGTTGCGACCGGAGATGTCCCTGAAAGCCGATACAGGCAAAGCGAGCGGGTTATGCTGGAGGCCGATAATATAATCCAGGATTTCGGCGGTATTAAAGCCGTCAATAACTTAAGCTTCAGGCTGCATGAAAAAGAAATTCTGAGTATCATCGGGCCCAACGGGGCTGGAAAAACAACCCTGTTTAATATAATTTCCGGTATATATCCTCCGACTTCCGGCGCCATTCGTTTTGAAGGTGCTGACATTACCGGCTTAAAACCCCATAAAGTGGTAAAAGCCGGTATCGCCCGCACCTTTCAAAATCTGCGGCTTTTTAATAAAATGAGCGTATTCGACAACGCCCGGGTCGGCCGCTTTTGCCGGACCGGTGCCGGTCCGTTGTCTGTCATTTTAAACCTTTCCCGGCATAACCTGGAAGAACGGGAAACGAATCAGAAAACCCGGGAGATCCTGGGGCTTTTTGGTGCCCGGCTCACCGGCTATCGCTTTAACCAGCAGGCAATGTTCCTGTCCTATGCCAACCGTAGACGGCTGGAGATCGCCCGCGCCCTGGCCACCGATGCTAAACTGCTGCTGCTGGACGAACCGTCGGCCGGCATGAATCCCCAGGAAACCAACGAAATTACTGATTTTATAAAAGCCCTCAGGGATTTTTCCGGCTATACGATTCTGGTCATTGAACATAAACTCAAGGTTGTGCGCACCATTTCCGATCGGGTGATCGCCCTGGATTACGGCGTTAAGATCGCAGAAGGCACCTATGACGAAGTGGCCTGCAACGAACAGGTGATAGAAGCATATCTGGGAAGGAAGCGTACACAGACTTGCTAACCAAAACAGAACACGGCTATTAGGGTAGTAAAGACTTCAGGTAAAGAAAATGCCTTACGCTTCCTGTATTTTGTCCGCGGTCAGTTGTTTTTTGGTCAACATAAAACAATTTTTAAATTCAATACCATACCTTAAAACCAATTAATTGCGACAACCTGAAAAGGAAGAAATGGCTCAAACCCCCATACTTGAATTTAAAAATGTAGACACCTATTACGGCAACATCCAGGTGCTGTATGATATCAATATCACGATCAACAGGGGCGAACTGGTGTGTCTTCTGGGAGGCAATGCTTCGGGCAAATCCACAACCCTGAAAACAATTCTGGGTGTGTGCAGAGTCAAGAAGGGATCAGTAAAGCTTAACGGCGAGCGCATCGATGGTAAACCCACCAGGCATATCATTTCCAAAGGCGTGGCCATCGTTCCGGAAAATCGCCGGATTTTTCCGCGCATGACCGTTCTTGAAAACCTGGAATTGGGCGCCTACCTGCGCAAAGATAAAGAAGAGATAAAAAGAGACATTATAAAAATATTTGAACTTTTCCCGCGGCTCAAGGAAAGAATCAACCAGGCCGGCATCACTCTGAGCGGCGGCGAGCAACAAATGCTGGCCATGGGCCGTGCCCTTCTCTCAAACCCGGATATTCTATTAATGGATGAGCCTTCCATGGGTCTATCCCCCATGCTGGTCGATCAGCAGTTCGAGCTCATCCAGAAAGTAAACCGCCAGGGAACCACCATCTTCATGGTGGAGCAAAACGCCAACATGGCCCTGTCCATCGCCAACCGCGGCTACGTGCTGCAAACCGGCTCCATTGTTTTATCAGATTCCGCCCAAAACCTGCTATGCAATCAAATGATGCAGGAGGCCTATCTGGGCGGCGCTGATGTCTGTGAAACCCCGCTTTAGATTTTATAGCGGTTGTCAAATGAACGTTCCGTTATTCGAGCGTTTTTTTGCTACAATCCCTTATACCGGCCTTTTGTATTTGGGAACATATTTTTGAAAAGCGCTAAAAAACCAAATCTGCCGTACCGAAGTCAGGAAGTCGTCATTTCTTCGATATATCGATTTTTTTCCGCCCAGATGTTGTTCAACCAACGCTGCAGCCCTACCCGAAAGCGCCCATCATTGGCATAATCACCAAGAATTTCAGAGCTCACCGGCAGGGATCGTACTTGAACTTTAATTTCCCGGATTTTACCGCACAGAAGTGCCCAAAAGCTGGTGACGCCGTCGGGATACACAATGGTAACATCCAGTACCCCGTGAATTTGTTCTCCCATGGAGCCGAGCACGAAAGCAATACCGCCGGCCTTTGGTTTAAGCAGATGAGAATATGGCGATTGCTGCCTGCGATGCTTTGCATATGTGAAACGGGTACCTTCCACAAAATTCATAATAGAAACCGGCATTTTTTTAAACTTTTTACAGGCGTTGCGCGTTATTTCCAAATCTTTGCCTTTTAAATGAGGCTTTTTCTGAAGATAACTTTTCGTATATCTTTTGACAAAAGGAAAATCCATCGCCCACCATGCCTGACCAAGAAACGGAAACCAAAATAGCTCTTTTTTAATAAAAAATTTTAAAAATGGGATTTTACGATGAAATACCCTCTGAAGCACCAGGATATCCACCCAGGACTGGTGATTGGCCAGAACCAGATACCATTCAGTGCGTTTCAGAGTCTCTAGGCCTTGAACCTCCCAGCGAGTGTTGCCGGCCATCAGTCTCTGGTTTTGATTGTTCACCCAAATCCAATTTTCGGCTATTGCATTCAGCATCCGACTGCATCTTCGTCGCCAGGGTTTCAAAGGAACCGCCGCTTTGGCGGCCGCCAGCACAAATAAAGGTATGCACCAGAACACCGTGTTCAAAATATAGACCATCAGGGACAAACTGCCCCGAACTGCTCCCGGTAATACATGAACCATCATTCCCCCTATCGGATTCGGTAAATCTAGAATTCGCATTTCTATGGTAGCAAATCTTTGACCTTATCCTGCGACTGCTCTGAAGCCTTTTCTGAATCTTGAGACTGATCTGAAGTTTCTTCTGGCTCTATTGAATCCTTATCTAATTTGCGTTGTCTTTTTTCCTCTTGCTTTAGCTTCCTTGCTATTTCTTTCTTGTGCTTTTTAAATGAATAATGGGATTTCGCCATATAGTGTCACCTCGAAGGCCGCTATTTTAGAGAGTGATAAAAATAAATGGAATTTGGACAGGATTTTTTTTGGTTTATACCGCTTTCCAAAAATAAATTCCAAAATACGGAAGGCTGGTATAAGTGGTTGTAGCAAAAAAACGTTCGAATAACGGAACGTTTTTTTGACAACCGCTATACGATTTTGTAAATACGGACAGGACTGGTAGCTTAAGCTGTTTCAAAAGAAACAAAAAGGCACCCCTCTCTATTCGAAGAATGCCCTTTTTTTAATCGGAATCAGAAGTTAAATCACAGTGACATTGGCAGCCGCAGGACCTTTTTGTCCTTGCTCGACATCAAAGGATACTCGGTCGCCTTCATTGAGGGATTTAAAACCGCTTGAGTTGATTGCTGAATGATGCACAAACACATCCGGTCCGTCTTCCTGTTCAATGAAACCGAACCCTTTACGGTCATTAAACCACTTAACAGTTCCATTCGCCATAATAACATTCTCCTTTCATAAAAATTCTCAATGTCGCAGACTGGAGGATGCCACGTTGACAAATGGATTGTTCCTTCAGAAAGAAACCGTCCCGCTCTTAGAAGGCGGGGCTAAATTGATTGGTCATATAATAACCCTTCTTGAGGCCGATAGCAAGGCAATTATTGATCTTTATAGCGGTTGTCAAAAAAAACCGGTACCGCAAAGCATACCATGCCGGTTTCAGTCAATTTGAGATAGCTTCTATACCCCCGCCATTAAGTCCCCTACCAGTTTAGAAAATCTGGAAGGGTCGTCCACCTTGCCGCCTTCGCCGATAACGGCGAGATCCAGTAACAGAAGGATGTAGTCGTTAAGCCGGGTGTCATTTTTGTCCGCTTCAAACATGGCATGGACTTTTCCCATGACCGGATGCTTCATATTGAGTTCCAACACACGCTTGTTTGCCGGTGTCGGCTGACCGGCGGACTTAAGGATTTTTTCCATGTAGCCGCTCATGTCATAGGTATCGCCGGACAGGCAGGCCACTGAGTCGGTCAGGCGCGTAGACGGGCGGACCTCCTTGATAGTGTCTTCCAGGTGAGCCCGGATATGCTTGAAAAGGGTTTCGTACTTGCCCTTTTGATCTTCATCTGCTTTGTCGAGATCGAGGTCACCTTTTTCGGCGCTTTTCAACTTCTTACCGTCGTATTCAGTCAGCGCCTGGGTCACCCATTCGTCAATCGGGTCGGTCATCAGCAGGACTTCGAAGTTCTTTGATTTGAGTTGTTCAAGCAGCGGACTGTTGATCAAGGCTGACAGGTTCTCGCCGGTGATGTAGTAAATTTCCTTCTGACCCGGCGGCATGGCCGCGATGTATTCCGGCAGTGACCGCCACTTGCCGTCGGACTTTGTGGTTTTGTACCGCAAGAGGTCGGCGATTTTCGTTTTGTTTTCAAAATCAGTTTGCACACCAACTTTGAGCACCGCACCGAATTGTTCCCAGAATTTTTCGTAGGTTTCCGGCTCCATAGCTTTTAGCAAGTCAAAAAGCTTTTTCACCAGGTTACGCCGAATGTTGCGCACCAGGCGATCCTGTTGAAGTATTTCGCGGCTGACATTGAGGTTGAGATCAGGGGCGTCAACCACGCCTTTGACAAAGCGGAAATATTCCGGCATCAGCTCCTGGCAGTCGTCCATGATGAATACCCGTTTGCAGTAAAGATGGACACCGTGCTTGCCTTCCGGGTTGAACAGGTCAAACGGCGCCTGGGAAGGCAGGTACAACAAAGCAGTGTAATCGGTGGTTCCCTCCAGCTTAAGGTGGAGCTTTTCCAGGGGCGGATTCCAGTCGTGGCTGATGTGCTGGTAAAATTCGTTGTATTCCTCATCACTGACGTCATTTTTGTTCTTTGACCAGATGGCCTTCATCGAGTTTAGGGTTTCTTCCTTCACCACTTTGCGGGTGGTCTTTCCGATGGTCTTGCCGTTTGAATCTTTGATTTGTTCCGCTTCGGGGATGGGTTCGTCTTTTTCCACCTCCATAACGATCGGATAGGCCACAAAATCGGAATGCTGCTTGACAATATTGCGGATAGTCCATTCATCGGTGAAATCCTGGTCGCCTTCTTCCTTTTTTTTCAGCTCCAGGGTAATCAGCGTGCCCCGGCTTTCTTTTTCGGCCTCGGTAATCGTAAACTCTCCATCCCCGTGGGATTCCCAGCGGACAGCCTTGTCACCGCCGGCAGCCCGGGTCAGCAGGGTGACTTTTTCAGCCACGATAAATGAGCTGTAAAACCCGACCCCGAACTGACCGATCAACTCCGGCTTAATCGTGGCCTCCTTGTTGAGATGCTCGATGGCCTCAAGAAAGCCGTTGGTACCGCTCTTGGCAATGGTACCGATATTTTCCAGCACCTCATCGTAGCTCATGCCGATACCGTTGTCATCAACGGTCAGGGTATTTTTGATGGCATCCCGTTGGATTTTGATCTTGAATTCCGTATCATCACCGAGGATACCCTCCTCGGTCTGAGCTGTAAAACGCAACTTGTCGATAGCATCCGAAGCGTTGGATATCAGTTCTCGCAAAAATATTTCCTTGTTGGAATACAGTGAATTGATAATCAGGTTCAGAAGTTGTTTGACTTCGGTTTTGAATTCATGGGTTTCTGTTTTGACGGCCATTTCCCGGCATACCTCCTGTTCTATAAGTATTTTGGGGAACTTTAGCCCAAAAAGGCTGAATCCAATATTGCCTAAAGTCCCCTTGTTTAATTTCGTGGAGTGATGGAGTACTGGAGTGTTGGAAAGGATATCCGCCTCTAAGCCAGTATTCCAACACTCCCCCAAAAAAGGCTTGCGAAAACCATCCGATGGAGTGCCTTCTTCTTAGTTATAGATCCACATTTCAATCTTTTTAAATGGGTATATTATGCGTGCGAATTCGGAATTGTCAAGATGGGTAACTCACCTGTATATTTAGTTTTTTGCTCTGAATTCAAAATCGAGGATCGAGCTGATGCTATTTGTATTTCCCGATAGCCCTCTCAAATCCCGGCAGGGCGTTTTTAATGATGCTGTCATCCACGCAAAACGCAATGCGAAAGTAGCCGGGTCCGTTAAAACCGGTACCGGGAACCACCAGGATGCGCTCTTCTTTGAGAGCATCCGCAAATTCAACATCATCTGGAATCGGTGAACGGGGAAACAGATAAAAGGTTCCGGACGGCTTCACAAATTCATATCCGAATCCGGCCAATCCTTCACACAGCATCTCACGCTTGCGGGCATATTCGGATATATCAACGCTCATCCCCTGCATGCAGGCAACCACGCGCTGCATCAAAGCCGGCGCATTGACATAGCCTAAAATTCTATTGGCTACCGCCATGGCTGCCAAAAGATCGTTTCGGTAAGTTGCGTGTGGATTAACCGCCACAAACCCGATGCGCTCGCCGGGAATGGAAATATCCTTGGAATAGGAAGTGCCGATAATGCTTTCATTGTATGCTGCAAAAATACTGGGGACTTCAACACCATCGTATACGATCTTCCGATAGGGCTCATCCGATATTAAATAGATGGTCCGGTTATACTGTCGGCTTTTTTGCCCCAAAATCTCCCCCAATGCTTTCAAACTTGCTTCCGAATAAACCTGTCCGGTGGGGTTGTTGGGGGAATTTATCAAAAACGCCTTGGTCTTTTTCGATATGGCCGCCGCGATTGCTTCCAGATCCAGTTCAAAATCCGTCGTCGTTTGAACCGTTTTCAGTACGCCGCCGTGATTGTCGGCATAAAACTTATACTCGACGAAACAGGGGATCGGGGTCAGAACTTCATCGCCCGGATCGAGGATCGCTTTAAGGGCCACGTTCAGGGCGCCGGATGCGCCGCAGGTCATCAGGATCTCTTTTTCGGTAACCGGGGCCTGCTGCTCCTCAGCCAGGTATTTGGCCACCGAACCGCAAACCATCGGGTAACCGGTATTGGGCATATAGCAGTGATCATCAAGTCCGCAGGTGCTCACCGTTTCCCGCAGAATCTCATTAAACTTTTCCGGCGGCGGCACGTTCGGATTCCCAAGGCTGAAGTCACAGACATTCTCGGCCCCGTACTCTTTCTTCAATCGCGCCCCCTCCTCAAACATCTTACGAATAAAGGAAGACCCGGCAATAATGCTTTCAACCTTTTTTGAAATAGTCATTCGAACTCCCTCCACTTATAGTCAATGAGTTCCAGCAATACGCCGTTCATCTTTTTGGGGTGAACAAACGCAAATTCACAATCCCGGAACGGACGGGCGCCCCCGATAAAGGGATAGTCTTTGTGCTGCAGCTCACCCATGGCCTCACGGGTGTTGTCAACGTTAAGGCTGATCAGCATGATGCCTTCACCTCTTTTCTCGATAAACCTGGCGACATCCCCATCGGGTGTTGTCGATTCCATCAGTTCGAAACCGACCTCTCCTACCCAGTATCTGGCGACTTTTATTTTTTCGGATTCATCATTGTATTCGTCATCGGGCCTGGATTTGCCCAATACCGGTTCCCAGACTTTGCGAGCTTGATTCAGATTTTTGACCGCAATACAGATATGATCAATTTTATTTACTTTCATTTCAGCCCCCCATTTGCCGGTATTTTTCAAAGGTTTCAGTTGTTGATCTTAAAAGCATCTACCAACAGATCAAAAATACTGTCAAGTAAAATACATGATTTTATTGAAATAGTTATTAAGGATTGACAAGCGAGTCTAAAGTTGATAGCAACCTTTTCCAGCTTCAGGCATGCGCAATGATCCGGGCCGTTAGCTCAACTAGGCAGAGCACCTGACTCTTAATCAGTAGGTTGATGGTTCGATTCCATCACGGCCCACCACGCATCAGAAGTCGGCGATTGCTTTAATAGTCCTTGACATCGGCCATGGGGTGTCTTAAAAAATGAGACGATCCGCTTGCCCCATCGGCATTTGACACCGTATTTTAATACGATCCGTATAGAATCAGAAGGGTTAGCTTGAAAATTGGAAAGCTAGCCCTTTTTATTGCGCCGATCCTCGACAGGGATCATAATAAGGATACGTCATTTTATTTTTATCTGAGTCATCAAGGGTCTCCTTTGACGTTACCCCGGGGCAATGAACAACCCCGCCGCAAGCGACGGGGTATCAAACGGAAACTTTTAAACGCCCCAAGGGGCGGGGAATTAGACCTTTATCCGCCTCAGGAGGACTCGTCCGCCGCAGGCGGATTAAAAAAATCACCTTGACAGATGATTTTATTTAATGTTATTGGATTAAATTTTAATAAATACCATTAACTGAAGCTATCTTAAGAATTCCAATCCTTGCTCTGGATAGCACCAGGGCTTTATTAGCCGGAAGGAGGATGAATGCGAAGGTACGAAACATTTGTAATTGTGGATCCTGACTTGTCTCAGGACCAACGGGGTCAAGTCCTTCAAAGAGTTGAAGAACTAATAACCCAGATGGACGGGTTTCTGGTGTTCACGGATGAATGGGGTGAAAGGAAGCTGGCCTACGATATCAAAAAAAGAACACGCGGTTACTACGTGCGTTTCGATTACTGCGGCCTGTCACAACTTGTAGATGAAATTGAGCGTTTCTTCCGCATCGATGATCGGGTACTCAAGTATATGACCGTTTTGCTGGACAAAGCCGCCGACCTTGAAAAAATCAAGGAAGAAAAGGCGGAGGCCGCAAACAAAGCTGCAATTGAAAAGGCAGCGCAAGAAGCGTCCCGGGAAGTGGAAACCGCGCCCGCAGAAGCTACAGCGACAGTTGAAGAAGTTACCCATAAAGACGTTGCGCCCACCTCCGATGAGAGTGAATCTGCAGCGGACACGACCCCATTGAAAAATCCAGAGGAGGCATAAATCATGGCCGCACCGTCAAGAGGCCCCAGAGTCAATAGTGGAGGCCAAGACCCGAGAAAAAAAAGAAAAATATACCATCGCCGGAAAGTTTGCCGTTTCTGTGCTGATTCAAGTCTTGTAATTACGTACAAAGACCCTAAATCATTGAGATATTTTATCACCGAACGCGGCAAAATCATACCCCGGCGATTGTCTGGATGTTGCGCCAAGCATCAGCGCACCCTCACCCACGCAATCAAGCAGGCCCGAACGATTGCCTTTTTGCCATTTGTCGGATCCGTTGACCTTCGGTAAAATAGCTGATTCGACTTTCGGCAGTTAAGGGGATTTCCTGCAAACTCTTATCAGCACTTCAAGAGAAATGGTAAAGGATATAGTCACCGGTGTCTTAATTACAAGCCTGATATTTCTCATTTCGGTATTTATTCCGATCATCGGGTTTGTAGCTGCGTTGTTTATCCCCCTGCCGATTCTCTTTTATCGCTTAAAGCTGGGAAGAACAAACGGGTTGGTCATCGCTGTGATCGCAAGCCTGATCATGGTGGTTCTGATCGGCGCTATATCCATTGATGTAATATTTTTCGCCGGGCTTTTGCTGATCGGGTTTATGCTGGGTGAGCTGTTCGAGCTAAATCTCTCGATTGAACAAACAATGCTGATTGCATCCGGCAGCGCCGTGCTGTCGGGTTTGATCAGCCTGGTAATTTCCAGCATGCTGACCGGGCAGGGTGTTTTCACCATCGTTTCGGACTATGTCGCGAAAAATCTGGAACTTACCCTGGTATTGTACCGGAGTATGGGGATGTCGGAAGAAAATATTCAACTGATTTCCCAGTCACTGGGCAAAATTCAGCAAGTTTTAGTGACTATTATTCCCGCACTGGTTTCGGCCTCAACCCTGTTTGTGACATGGATCAGCATTCTGCTTGCCAGACCAGTGCTGATAAGCCGGTCGCTTTATTATCCGGATTTTGGGCCTTTAAACCTGTGGAAGGCCCCGGAGTATCTCGTATGGGGCGTCATCGGCTGCGGTCTGTCTTTGTTTCTGCCAAATACGGCGATTAAGGTCATTGGATTAAATGGCCTGCTCATTTTTATGACAGTCTATTTTTTCCAGGGCATCGCAATTGTCTCGTTTTATTTTGACAAAAAGCGGCTTCCACGGTTTGTACGGGTTTTTCTTTACACGCTGATTGCCCTTCAGCAGTTGATACTGCTGGCAGTCATCGGGCTCGGTTTTTTTGACTTGTGGGTAAATTTTCGAAGATCGGGCAAACAGGCGGGTTGACAGCCTTATTGAGCAAAAATGCTCAATAACTGATAACAAATAACGGATAACTCCTAATTGATTTTCAAATCAATTGGGGCATGATTGCGGAGGTTTTGAGAATGAAACTAATTTTAAAGGAGACCATCGACTCCCTCGGTATCATCGGCAGCGAGGTATCCGTAGCCGCTGGTTATGCGCGCAACTATTTGCTGCCCCAGAACAAAGCTGTTTTGGCAACACCGCAAAATAGAAGCAAAATGGAGCATGAGAAAGCCAAATTTGAAATCCAGATTGCCAAGGAGCGCAAGCTGGCTGAAGAAATGGCCCAGAGACTCGAAGGTGTTGTGTGCAAGATATCAGCCAAGGTCGCCGAGGAAGACCGCCTCTATGGATCGGTGACTACCAGGGATATCATTAATGCGCTGGCCAGCCAGAATATTGTGGTTGAAAAAAGAATGGTCCTCATGAAAGAGCCCATTAAAGAACTCGGCAGTTTCAAAATCCCTGTTCGGGTCTATAAAGAAGTGGAGCCGGAAATCACAGTTGAAATTGTACCCGAATAATGTCCCCAAATTTGCATCCAACATTCCCTCCGGGGCGCAGGTCTAACGGACCGGAGGCCAAAAGGGGTTTAGCCCAAACTTGAGGAACAATGGCCGAACGCCAGGAGCAAAAACCAAAAGATTCGGCACCGTATAGTCTTCCGCCGCAAAACATCGAAGCGGAAGAATCCATCATCAGTGCCATCCTCATCGATAACAACACCCTATTGGATGTTATCGAGATCCTGGCACCGGAAGATTTTTACCGCACCGCCCACCAGAAAATCTATGCCGCTATTACCGACCTGTTTGACAAAACAGAACCCATCGATCTTGTCACCTTGGCCAACAAGCTGAAAGAAAAGGGACAGCTGGATGAAATCGGGAGTGCCAGTTACCTTGCGCGTCTGGTGGATACAGTTCCTTTGGCGGTCAATGCGCCGCATTATGCTAAAATTGTCCATGACAAAGCATCGTTAAGGCGGTTAATTGAAAAGGCCAATGCCATCGTCAAACGCTGTTTCGAAGAACGGGGAAACGCCGATGATGTCATCGACTTTGCCGAAACAGCCGTTTTCGAAATTTCAGAAAAAAAAGCCCTGCAAGCATTCTACCCGATTGGTAAGCTTATTCTGGGCAACATTGAAACCCTGGAAGAAAATCAGGGAAACCGCAGCCTCGTAACCGGAGTCCCAACGGGATTCAGCCAACTGGACAATCTGACCTCAGGGCTTCAAAACTCCGATCTTATCATCCTCGCGGCGCGACCCAGCATGGGCAAAACGGCACTGGCACTGAACATTGCCCGCAATGCGGCCGTGGATGCCAACATACCGGTGGCACTATTCTCATTGGAGATGTCAAAAGAGCAACTGTCGCTGCGAATGCTTTGTTCCGAAGCACGCATCGATTCATCGCGCTTAAGAGGCGGCTTTTTCAGTATGGAGGACTGGCATCGGCTAACCGACGCCGCCGGCATTTTGTCTGAATCCCCCATCTACATTGACGATTCTCCAAGCCTTACGGCCATGGAAATACGCGCCAAAGCCCGCCGGCTTAAAATGGACAAGAATATCGGCCTAGTTGTTATCGACTATCTACAGCTCATGCAGGGACGCGCAAGTGCCGAACGGAGGGATATCGAAATTTCCGAGATCTCCAGAGCCCTGAAATCTCTGGCCAAAGAACTCCAACTTCCGGTTCTGGCCCTGTCACAGCTTAACCGGATGCTGGAGCAACGCACCGATAAAAGGCCCCGGCTTTCCGATTTGAGGGAATCAGGGGCATTGGAACAGGATGCGGATGTTGTGGCCTTCATATACAGAGACGAAGTATACAACAAAGAAGAAGATAACCCCCGCCGGGGGGTTGCCGAAATCCTGCTGTCCAAGCAACGCAACGGCCCAACCGGCGATGTATATTTGACATTTCTGAATTCCTTTACGCGGTTTGAAAATTTGGCCTCTGGCGACGTTGTGGCAGGTTGAAAAAACTCTACGGAAATACAGGTGGCTTAAAGGCAAATCAGGTGAAACGGCTGGAAAATTTCTATCGCCGTCGCATCCCGCCGGAATTTTTGCTGACCTACGAATTGGCACGCGACCTTTGCAGAATGTCACGTGAAATACGCCGGCAAATTGGTATTCTGGTAAACCGCCGCAGTAAAATTGTCTTCGTAATTGTTGGTGACAACAAAAAAATTGTCATCCCCAACACCGGCGAATATCGCGCCGCACCTGGCCGCTTAAAAGGGCTGCGGTGTATCCATACCCATCTAAGCCATGAAGCCCTGACAGCAGATGATCTCACGGACTTGGCCTTGCTGAGGCTGGACCTGATGGCCGTGATTTTGAGCAATCCGGACGGATTGCCGCAAAAAGTTCATCTGGCCCATATTATGCCTAAAAATTTGGATCAAAAGTCCTATCAAATATTACCGCCTTTAAATCCCGCCAACCTCGACATCGACTGCCTTGCACTTATACTGGCCCTCGAGGACGAACTTGCCCGCGTCCGCGGGGGGCATCAGGCAAACTCCGACGATGAAAGGGCTCTGCTGGTCAGCGTGTCATCTGAAACCAGAGCCCGGGCCGAAGAGTCAATGGCCGAATTACGGGAATTAGCATTGTCAGGCGGTATCCATGTTGTCGGATCCGTCACGCAGCAAAGAAGTAAAACGGATTCAAGGCTGTTGATCGGACCCGGGAAACTCCAGGACCTGGCCGTATTGGCTTTGCAGGAAGCCGCAACCATGATCATTTTCGATCAGGAGCTAAACCCGTCCCAGATAAGGTCAATTGCAGATCATATAGACTTTAAGATTATCGATCGCACCCAGCTGATTCTGGATATATTTGCCCAGCGCGCCCAGACCCGGGAAGGAAAATTGCAGGTGGAGTTGGCTCAGCTGAAGTATTTGCTGCCACGGCTGGTGATGAAAAACACCGCCATGTCGCGTTTAACCGGAGGTATCGGCGGACGTGGCCCCGGCGAAACCAAGTTGGAAATTAACCGGCGCAGGGCCCGGGAGCGTATCGCCCATCTGGAAAAAGCACTATTGGCGGTCAGGCAGCAGCGAAGCCAGCAAAAGGCGCAGAGACGCAAAAAAGCACTGCCGGTCATATCCATTATCGGATATACCAATGCGGGTAAATCGACGCTGCTCAATACCCTTACAAAAAGCAACGTGGTGGCCGAAAGCCGGCTTTTCGCCACACTGGACCCCTCCAGTCGGCGGCTACGATTTCCCAGAGATTTTGAGGTCATTATTACCGACACCGTTGGTTTTATCAGGGATTTGCCCAAAGATCTCATGGCAGCCTTTCGGGCGACCCTGGAGGAACTCGAAAGCGCCGATCTTTTGCTGCATATAATCGACATCAGTAATCCGCGGTTTGAAGAGCAAATCAAATCCGTGGAAAAAATTCTGGCTGATCTTAATCTGCAAAACACGACTACCCTGCGGGTGTTGAACAAAATCGATCTAGTTGATTCGCAAACCAGCTTACAATTGGGGCGACAGTTGAAAGGCACGGCGGTATCGGCTAAATCCAAATCAACCCTGATGCCTCTGATTGAAAAAATGGAAACGGTTTTGGAATGTCGAATGCCGAAAGTCGGTTAGGAATGACAAATGCCGATTGACGAAGGTCAAATTATGGATTTCGAACCCCATAGACAGGTGGCGGTGGCCGCCGCCGAAAAGGGTGCCCGCGCACTGCAATCGCACTTTGGCAATATATTGCGGATCCGAAAAAAGGTGGCTCAGGAAATCGTAACGGAGGCCGATACCGAATCCGAAAAAGAAATCCTCGCCGTTATCCGCAGCAACTTTCCTGAGCATGGGATTTTGAGTGAAGAATGCGGGTTGACGACAGGATCGTCTGAATACCGGTGGATCGTTGATCCGCTGGACGGCACGGTAAATTTTGCCCATCAAGTCTCGATCTTCTGTATATCGATAGCACTATCCTTTAAGGATGCCGTCGTCCTGGGAATTGTTTTCAACCCTTTATCCGGAGAGCTTTTTTCAGCGATGAGCGGACAGGGTGCTCAACTCAATGGCCTGCCGATTCAAGTCTCTTCAATTGCCAGCGTCACAGAAAGCCTGCTGGTCACCGGGTTTCCTTACAATGTCAATGAGATTTTTGATCCGATAATCACCAGATACGGCAACTGCCTCAAAACTGCGCAGGGGATTCGAAGATTGGGCTCCGCAGCCCTCGACCTGTGCTATGTGGCCTGTGGCCGTTTCGAAGGGTTCTGGGAGCAAAATTTAAAACCCTGGGATACGGCTGCAGGCGCCCTGATTGCTGCCGAGGCCGGCGGACTGGTGTCGACCTTCTCCCATCAACCCTATAGCGTCGACCAAATGGAAATTCTGGCCACCAACGGGCATATACATCAGGAGATGATCGAGTTGCTGAGAATTTAAGGGAGGACCTTGGGAATGGCAAATGGCGATTGATCCGCCTGCGGTGGAACGAGTTATGGAAGTCTATCTATTGTTCATGCAAGAGCGTAGCGACATCCTTAATTCGACAGTTGACAATCCTAAAGTTTTCCGGACTCGAGCTTTGTGCGGAAAAAGCCGACCTGCTTTTTTATCGAACTGTCTTGTTTTATACCGCGTTCAATGCAGTTTATGGAATGCAGGGCGGTGGCATGATAGCGGTTAAAAGATTTTCCAATGCTCTGCAACGGTGCATCGGTATAGTGTCGGGACAGGTAAATCGCGATTTGCCTGGGCCGTACGAGGTTTTGTTTGCGCGAACGTGATATAATTTCTTCTCCGGAGATATTATAGTATTTGCATACAAGTTTTTTAATAACTTCGATGGTGATGCGTTTGCGCTGGCGAACAATGTTTTTTACGACGCTTTCAGCCAGGTTGAGATCAATCGGCATTCCCAGCAGCGATGACTTGGCGGCGACTCCGTTCATCCCGCTTTCAAGTTGTCGCACATCGTCGGTCAACTCTGCGGCCAGATAATGAATCACATCTTCAGGCATCCGGCAGCCGTTGATTCCCAGCTTTTTTTGCAGGATCCGCACTCTGGTCCGAAAGTTAGGCGGGTCAATAGATGAAATCAGCCCATAGGATAAACGCGATCTTAATTTGTCATTGAGCTTGGGGATATCGGCCGGCAGATAGCAGCTGGAAAAAATGATGCGTTTGCCGGATTCGTAAAGCGTGTCGAGGGCCAGTGCAAGTTCTATCTGGGTCCGCTCTTTACCGCTGAGATAATGAACATCTTCCAGAAGCAAGACGTCACACTGGTTGCGGTATTTACTTTTAAACTTATCGATGTCGTCATGCCGGTAGGCCTGAACCATTTCGTTGCTGAAATTCTCAGCTGTCGTATAATAGACCCGCTCTTGGGGATAAATTGACAGTATATGATTGCCGATGGCCTGGGACAGATGGCTTTTTCCCATACCGGTCTTGGACAGCAAAAACAATGCATTCTGCTGGGTCGCCTTGCGAGAGGCCAGTGCCAGAGAGGCTGAATAGGCAAAATCATTGTTGCCGCCGACAACAAAGCGCTCAAAGGTAAATTCTCTTCTTAAAAAGTGCCCGCTGCTGGGACGTGCGTTTTCGGTCGGCAACTGCATCTGACAATTGCCACCATTCGTATTATTCGTCGTGCCGACCTTGCTCGATATTTCAAACTTCAGCTCGCAATCCTGACCCATAGATTGCTGGATGGCGCCTTTAATCATCTCTCCGTAAAGGCCTTGCACCCGATTCTTAGAAAAGAAATTCGGGCAATAAACAACCCAGTGGCTTCTGTCGGTCTGGCTAACATTCAACGGTTCGATCCACATTTTAAAACTGTGGCCGGGAATGCCTTGTTTGATCGTAGATTTTATTTTTTCCCAGACTGCTTCCATAAAGTCCAACGTTCTAAATAACTTAAATAACTAAAAGATAGAGTTAAAGTTCAATGAAGTTTCCAACTGGTTTTAACTGATGAAGTTAAACGGCTGGGAAGGTTTACGTTTGGTTATGCACCCACATGAAGAAAGCTTGTGCCTGTTTATGGTATCAACGGGAAAGTGTCAAACCCGGAAAACAGGAATCTGAAGTAAGTAATAATGTGTTTTTGAACAATTTGCATATTACTGTTTTAATTGAAAATAATTGGCATTTTCTTGAAAACAGTCCTTAATTGCGAACTTTTGATATATAGAAATTTTTTGAAGAATTTTAAGCATATCCACCAACTGCCGCTAGTTATTAACATTCGGTACATCTTTTAAAATCTTCTATTATCTTCTATTATCTTCTATTTTTAAAAAAAAAATAAATAAAATTGTTCATAACTTTTTGGCTTAACAAACTTCAATCGCAACAGGTGGTTAGAGGAATTTTATTTGATATATTTATTTGAAACATGTAAGAATGAAAAATTTAAATAGAGAAATATGAAACATGTCTTCTGAAAAAATAATCATACAGGGGGCCCGGCAGCATAACCTGAAAAATATTGATGTCGAACTGCCGCGCAATAAACTTGTGGTTATCACGGGTTTGTCCGGTTCCGGAAAATCGACCCTTGCCTTTGACACCCTCTATGCCGAAGGCCAACGCAGGTATGTGGAATCGCTTTCGACATACGCCCGGCAGTTTTTGGAGCGCATGGACAAGCCCGATGTGGATCTCATCGAAGGTCTCTCACCGGCCATTGCGATTGAACAAAAAACGGCCAGCCACAACCCGCGCTCCACAGTCGGTACCGTTACTGAAATATATGACTACCTGCGGCTGCTTTTCGCAAGGGTCGGCAGCCCCCATTGCCACCGCTGTGGACGTCCCATCTCTTCCCAGACAATTGACCAGATAGTGGATCGCGTCATGTCGCTGCCCGAGGGTTCCCGGGCAATTATTCTGGCCCCTCTGGTCACCGGACAGAAAGGAAGCCACCAAGGGCTATTCAAACGCTTAAAAAAGGAAGGATTTGCCCGGGTCCGTATTGACGGCCAAATATTGGATATCGAAGAAGTAACCGAACTGGGCAAAACAAAAAAGCACGACATTGATGTCGTCGTAGACCGCCTGATCGTCAAAGACGGTTTTCGCAAACGCCTGGCCGACTCTCTGGAACTGGCGTTGACTCAATCGGGGGGGCTGGTAACGGTGGATGCACCGGACAGGGAAGCCCTCCTCTTCAATGAAAAATCCGCCTGCACAACCTGTGGAATCAGTTACCCCGAGTTCACCCCGGCCAGTTTTTCCTTTAACTCCCCCCAGGGAGCATGTCCGGCCTGCGACGGTCTGGGCTGGACCACTGAGTTGGATCCCGGGCTGATCATTCCCAATCCGGAACTCTCCCTGCGGGAGGGAGCTGTCAGCGTCTGGGCCAAACGAAACAGCATGCATTTTATCGAATTTTTGGAGGCGCTGACCAAGAGATACGGCACCGATATTTATACGCCGTTTAAGGATCTGCCGGCGGAATTTCAACACACCATCTTCTACGGTTCTGGCAATGACTCGATCAACTTCTATTTTGAGCGCAGCAGCCGCCGCTATACCTACCAAAAACCGTTTGAAGGTGTCATCCCTAATTTAAAACGTCGCTATCGGGAAACGGACTCCAATTATATCCGGGAAGAAATCAACCAATATATGAATTTTAAAACCTGCTCGGAATGCAGCGGCACAAAATTAAACCCGGCCAGTCGATCGGTAAAGATCGCTGACCTAAATATTTATGAAATTACCGCCCTACCGGTAGCCAAATCCCGCAATTTTTTCTTGGACCTGCGCCTGGACGGTAAAAAAGAAATAATTGCCCGCCGAATTTTGAAAGAAATCGTTGAGCGACTGGGCTTTTTGAGGAGTGTCGGTCTCTCGTACCTGACCCTTGACCGATCAGCTCAATCGCTGTCCGGCGGGGAAAGTCAACGGATTCGTCTGGCAACTCAAATCGGTTCGAAATTAACCGGCGTGCTTTACGTTCTGGACGAACCCAGCATCGGTCTGCACCAGAAGGATAATCAACAACTGCTGGCCACGCTTCTAAAAATGCGCGACCTGGGCAACACGGTGCTGGTGGTTGAACATGATGAAGAAACCATCCGTGCCGCTGATTATGTCGTGGACATGGGTCCTGCGGCGGGTGTCAATGGCGGTGAGGTCGTTTTTGCCGGCACACCCGACAAACTGCTGATGCATGAAACCTCCCTGACCGGTCAATACCTGTCCGGGCGCAAAACCATCCAACTGCCCACCAGCAGGCGTCATAACAACAAACAGCAACTTGTGATTGCAGGCGCCACCCAGAACAATCTGAAAGACATTGAGGCATCATTTCCTCTGGGATGTTTTTCCTGTGTAACGGGCGTATCCGGCTCCGGTAAATCCACCCTGATCCTGGAAACTCTATACCCTGCCCTGGTTCAACGGCTTCGCCATGCCAGAATCACAGCAGGCCGGCACCGTGATTTGAGAGGCCTGGAGCATATAGACAAAGTTGTCAATATAGACCAATCACCCATCGGGAGAACACCACGATCAAACCCGGGAACGTATACCGGTTTATTTTCATATATCAGAGAACTCTTTTCGAGAACACCTGAAGCCCGCATGCGGGGCTACAAACCGGGCCGTTTCAGTTTTAATGTCAAGGGCGGCAGATGCGAGGCGTGCCAGGGAGACGGCATCATTAAAATTGAAATGCACTTTTTACCCGATGTGTACGTCGCCTGTGATGTGTGTCACGGACATCGGTATAACCGTGAGACGCTGGAAATTCGATACAAGGGCAAAAACATAAAAGAGGTCCTGGCCATGACCGTTAACCAGGCTTTTGGTTTTTTCTCGCGGATAACAAAAATCCGGTCTAAATTAGAAACCCTGAGGGATGTGGGCCTGGGATATATCCAGATTGGTCAGGCAGCCACCACACTGTCCGGCGGCGAAGCCCAGCGTGTAAAACTTTCAAGAGAGCTCAGTAAAAAGGGCACCGGCAAAACCGTTTACATTCTTGATGAGCCCACCACCGGACTGCATGCCGAGGACATTCGCAAGCTGCTGGGGGTGCTCAATCAACTGGTGGATGCCGGCAATACCGTTATTGTCATCGAGCACAACCTGGATGTGATTAAAACAGCAGATCATATTATCGATTTGGGGCCTGAAGGTGGCGACGGGGGAGGCTATATTATCGGATGCGGAACGCCTGAAGAAATCACAAAAATCAGCAACTCCTACACGGGTCAATTCCTGGCTAAAAAACTGGGGAAGCAATAGGTGATTCTCCCCCGGCCTTCTGGGCAATATTCTTGCTGGTTACCGCAACCGCCAGAGAATGCTTCCAGAAATCCATCATTTCAAAATCCTGGAACAATAATGTTTTGGGCAGGGCATTGATAACCGAAACCGAAATGATCGCATTACGCACCGCATTAAAGCCCAGCAGAACAACAGCATTTTTATACCGCTTTTCATAAAAACATTCCGGCTGCTATAAGTGGCTGTAAGAAAAAACGTTTGAATAACGGAACGGTTTTTTGGCAACCACTATAACATCACTGACCTTGGACTGAAAATCAAAAAAAAGGGCTGCGGCCGTCCGGCGGCCACTGCCCTTTTTGATAAGCTGACGCATCTTCTGTTTATTAATGTGAAAACAGGGCGGCAATCGCGGCTGCCTGGGGATGCGCAAAAATAAGGATCAAAGCAACGACGAGCGCATAAATACACAGCGACTCGATCAGAGCAAGACCGATCAACATGGTAACGGTGACCTTACCTGACGATTCGGGGTTTCTGGCGATACCCTCAACGGCTGCACGCAGCCCGATACCCTGGGCGATACCACAACCAAATGCTGCAATCGCAATTCCGAAACCGGCCGCTGTCACACAGGCGATAAAAAATTCTAATGCTTTTGTTTCCATACTCTAGTCTACCTCCTTAAGTTGATATGTTATTGGGCTTCTTCCAGTCACCCATTGTGAGTTTAGTTGATTGGTTTATTAGTTGAATAGTTGATTAGTGTTTGCTTTCCGATGGTCCGAGATTCACTATTTAACCAATCAACTAATTAACTATTTAACTAAATTAGTGCGCCTCTTCCATGGCTCCGGCAAAATACATGATCGACAGCAAAAAGAAGACAAAGGCCTGAACAAGGGCCACAAATATACCCATCGCCATAATGGGCAATGGTGCAAAAAAGGCACCGGCCAGCATAAACAGGATTGCCAGCACCAGCTCATGACCGGTAATGTTGCCGAAAAGCCGGAAAGAAAGGGATAAAATTCTGGCCAGGTGTCCAATCAGCTCGATTGGCAAAATAATCGGAATCAGCCACCATACCGGGCCCAGAAAATGTTTGACATATTTTATGCCGTGGTACCTGAGTCCGATAAAATGCGTAAACAAAAATACCGGAATTGCACAAGAGACAGTGGTATTGATGCTGGCGGTCGGCGGGTAGAATCCGGGGACCAGCCCCAGCAGGTTACAGGTGGCGATATAAATAAAAACGGTTGCGATAATCGGAAAAAACCAGCGACCTTCTTCTCCGGTGATATCCACCATGAATTCTTCCATCCCCGAAATGAGAATTTCAAAGAAATTTTGCGCTTTGGTGGGAATCAATTCAATTTTGCGGGTTGCCAGCACCGCAAAAATGATCAGCAAAAGGATCACAAACCAGGAATAAATTACATGAGGGTATGCGTGTGCAAAATGCCCCAAACCGATCGCCTCAAACAGCTTGACTAAAAAAAGATAGGGATGTGCCATCCTTAGATCGCCTCCTTGAAAATAAGTTTTTTAAGTTCGCACAGGGTCGCAAGCATGATACTGAAAACCACTACAGATAGTCCGATGATAAGCCCTAGGGGATTTACAAAGTGCCCGGCTATGAGGATAAAAATTATAAATCCACTGGCGATAAAACGCAGAAAATATTTTGCAATAACCAGATTGTGGGAGGAAAGATGCGGTGGGGTCAGCGCTTTTTTTAATGTCCGCGCCAACAGATGGAAATTCGCCGTAACCAGCAGACCGCCGCAAAGGATTCCGCCGGCAAACTCAGTGGGCATGAGAATAAAGCCCAGGACACTGGCAATCGCAAACAGAATCCAGTTGGTGCGGGTTACAAATGTAAGAATGCGCTGCTGAATTTCCACCTTCGTTTCATCCAGTCTTCTTTTCCGAATCTGTAAATCTCCGGAAAACCGATATGACTTTATTGACGGACAATCTCCATGATGACGAAGGTTGCCTCTACCCCATCGGAGATCTCCCCTGCCCCTGTCGCTAAAAGTATGAAAACCCCTTTACGGAAAGTCTGAACTGCTTAGAATTTTCGGGCTTTTTTTATTACCCGCCCGATGTTTCTGAAACCGGCGGCGATACCGAATCCCAGAAAAATCAATGTAAACCAGGGCGATGTATCAAACTTTCGGTCCAGCACCACCCCGATCCCGAGACCGATGAAAATGGCAAGCGAAACGGAGATGCCAAGACTGCTGAAATAGGCAAACTCCTTGAATGTACGCCGGGTTTCTCTTTTCATGAAATCGGGACCCTTTCCTGGTGGAAAAGGCTCTAAATCAAAACGATATAAAGGTTCAGAACCTAACAAAGGATAAGTTGCAAGTCAATGCAAAATTCATAATTTTTCATTAATTTCAGGATCTCATTATTTTTCATGCAAGATTCAAATCAGCGGCATCAAAGACCGGGCCGTCAAGACAGGCGTGTAAATAGCGCCCCTGATCGGCCCGCCCCTCAACGGCACATCCCAGGCAGGCCCCCAGGCCGCACGCCATCATGGTTTCAATGGAAACCTGGCAGGGGATGCGGTGTTTATCGGCGATACCGATCACGCATGCCAGCATTGGCATCGGACCACAGGCGACGATCATATCCGGCGGATTGTGATCGACGGCTAATTGCAATGGATGGGTAACCAGACATTGATCCCCGTCACTGCCGTCATCGGTGGTGGCATCCACTTTTAACCCCAACTGTGCAAACTCATCGCGGCACAACAGGTCTTCTTTGGTTCGACCCCCGATAAATACGCGGCAATTTGAAAAATCGAATTTGTCACGGTAAAGCTGGGAGACCAGAAATACCATGGGGGCGACACCAACCCCGCCGGCCACCACATGGATACTCTTGGCCTGACGGGGAATTACAAACCCCGTTCCAAGGGGCCCAAGGATATCAACCATATCGCCCGGCTTTTGCCGGGCCATGATGGCGGTGCCCTTTCCCACTACTTTATACAACAGTTCAAGGCCCTCGGCCTGTCCGTTTGAGATTATCAGATTGTGAATCGAAAACGGGCGGCGCAGGAGGGGGTCCGGCTGCTGTGATAGACGCAGCATAATAAACTGTCCGGGTTTGGCTGTGGAATAATGTTCGGAACACGTCAGACCAATTTGGTAACAACCGGAACCTATCTTTTTATTCCATAGAACCTTGGCTGGCTGTTGAAACATGGCGTTCTTCTCAATTGACTATTTTAATAATGGAGATTGAATATTTAAGGAAATATGTCGATTCAATTTTCAAGGATAGCATACCGCCGATATTCAATCGACAATATTCAATATTCAATCACCTGAGTCCGATAACTGAGGCAAATCTGCCCGTGGTTTTTTCGGCCCGATAGGAAAAAAATTCCTCTGCCCGGCAGCGGGTGCACATCTGACTGGATTCAATGTTTCGTTCCCGGAGGCCGGCTTTCATCAGTTGATCGGAACTGATGGCCCAGAAATCAAAATGATCGTCGGGGCCCTTATAACCCCAGAATTCTTTGGGAATCTCGGTTTCATAATTGATAAATTGCGCACAACAGGGTCCCAGCGAAGGTCCGATACCGGCCAGCATATCATCCGGGCTGCAGCCAAAATACTGTCTCATGGCGTCAACGGTGCAGCCGATAATGTTTTGGATACTCCCCCGCCAGCCGCTGTGCACATTGGCCACCACCCGCCGGACGGGTTCATACATCAACACGGACTGACAGTCAGCCACCTGAATAACCAGATAATTTTCGGAGCGGTCCGTCACCACCGCATCGGCGATTAAGGGTTGAGGGGTCACGGGACTGTTTTCAGCTTTCTGATCGCAACCCAGCACGGCAACCTCACGGCCGTGGACCTGACGGATATAGGTCATCTCACCTGTACCCATAATCCCGGATATTAGTTCACGGTTTCTGGCAACTGCTTTATCCTCGTCCCCAATACCGTAGCTGACGTTCAAACTTGCAAAGGGCGCTTGGCTGTGGCCGGCGTTTCGGGTAAAGATCCCATGATCGATACCCGAAAACTGCGCCAGGTTTTCAAACTGATAATATGATGTGCCGTTACGGGTCGCGGATTTCATCACCTCAGTCTCCCTGGTAGCGCTGCAATATAGTCTCAATGATAGCGGTGGTTGATGTTTCCTCTACAAAGGATATGCGCACTATTTTTCCGCCCCTCGATTTAACATCTTCGGCACCGATAATCGCATCGGCCGCCCAATCTTCTCCCTTGACCAGCACATCGGGTTTCAGGGTTTGAATAAGCCTCAGCGGATCAGGCTCCTCAAAAAGTACAACGTAGTCCACACACGCCAGACTTGCCAGGATCTCAGCCCTGTGGCCCTGGCCAATGATCGGCCGCTTGTCGCCTTTTATGGTTCGCATGGAGCCATCGCTGTTTAAACCGACAATCAGCATATCACCCTGGGATCTGGCTTCTGCAAGATACCTGACATGACCCACATGCAAAATATCAAAGCATCCATTGGTAAACACGATCTTTTGGCCGGATTTGCGGACCTTGCTCAGCCGGGCCACAAGGTCTTCAAGCGTTACGATTTTGTCTAAAGCATCCATAATAAGACCATTATACCTCTTCAACACAATAAATAGCAGTATTGGAGTGTTGGCGTACTGGAGTATTGGAATTGAGCAACAGCGCTCCATTACTCCATTACTCCATTGCTCCTACATTCCTTTCTCTAAAAGCCTGTATTAAAAAAAATCAACCTTAACATATTAATCGTTTATCCAGCGCCGGCTCATACCGCCCGGGCCAATGTCAATACGTCAACCTTCTGCGCCCCGCGGCTCAACAACAGTCGACCGCATTCATTCACGGTAGCACCGGTGGTGTAAACATCATCAATTAGCAAAACTCTTTTACCGGCTATCGTTTCTTCCCGGTTTAAATCAAAGGCATTTTTTATGTTAACGGCCCGTTGGGCGCGACCAAGCGCCGTTTGCGGGGGCGTGGGGATTTTCCTTATCAGAACGTCGCGTTCAATCCGAATGCGAGGCAGATCACAAAAACCACGGGCCGCCAGGTCCGGCCAGTTCCGAATCAAAAGGTGCGCCTGATTGAATCCCCGGCGCCTGAGCCTGCCGGGATGCAAGGGCACCGGCAAAATAATATCGATGCTGTCTTTACCCCAAAAAAGCATAAAGGCCGTCAAGAGAAGTTCACCGAGCGGCCGGGCCAGTTGGATTTTGCCCCTGTATTTAAAACAGTGGATGACTTCCGCGATAATCCTATCGTACACCAGCGGTGCCCGGGCAATGCCAAATTTTTTGCCGGAGGCAATGCATGCGCCGCAATAGTGATCCTGATCCTGCCTGCTCGCAAACGGTATGCCGCAGCAGATGCAAAGCGGAGATTCAACCGGAATCAGTTCTGAAAGACAGTTTGCACATAGGCAGGTTGCCAGCGATATCTCCAGCTGGGTCTGAACCGATAACGGCCGGGCATTTCTATCAGGGCCCGGGTTTGCTGCAATTTTCTGGCGGTTTTGATCCGGGATCCGGAAAAAATTTGCACACACCAGGCATTTAGGTGGAAAGACGGCCGCCTGAATAGTCTGGTAAATTCTATTAAATAGATTGAGTGCCACCTGCTGCCTTTGTATTCACAGGCTTAATTTTAGGTTTATCCTGACACCTGAAACCTACGCGCTTGCCTTTGCCGCAGGGTTTCATACAGGGCCACCGCTGCAGCCACCGACGCATTGAGCGAATCCAGTGCTCCCAGTTGGGGAATGGAAACCAGAAAATCGCAATTTTTTTCCACCAGGGGCCGGATCCCCTTTTGCTCACCGCCGAGAACAATGGCTATTGATCCGGTCATATCGCCGTCATATATGGAGCGATCAGCTTCTTTGTGCAGGCCGAGGACCCATAGACCGCTTTTTTTGCAATGTTTAATGGTTTGCACCAGATTGGTTGCCCGGTTTAAAAAAATGTGCTCGAGCGCTCCGGCGGAAGCCTTGGAAACCGCAGGGGTCGGCGGCGCACTTCGATCTTTGGGCATAATGACACCGTCGATACCGACACATAGAGCGGTTCTGATAATGGCCCCCAGATTCTGAGGATCCAGGATGTTATCCAGCATTAACAAAAAATGCCTTGCGCCCTTGGCTTCAGCCGCAGCCAGTATGTCTGAGATCGCAGTCAACGGAAAAGGATCGACCCTGGCAGCCACCCCTTGATGACCGGCCCCACCGACAAGCGCTTTAAGATCTCCGGACCCAGCGGTTTTGACCCGGATACCCCTGTTGGTCGCCAATGATGCCAGCCGGTCAAGACGACCGGATTTATATTCTTTTTGAAGATAAATTTCGTAAATGTTTCGCCGCCGGGCGGTCAGGGCTTCGTAAACCGGATGGAGTCCGTATAATATTTCGGTTTTCACGAACGATAGCTCTCAAAAATGGTGACCATTTCCGCCGTGGCATCCGACAGCCGATCATTGGTGACACGATGCCGATAAATATTTTTTTGCGCCATCTCTTTGCGCGCATTGTCCAGGCGCACTGCAATGACCTCCGGGCTGTCGGTACCCCGGGCTTCCAGGCGTTGCTTTAAAATTTCCAGTGAAGGCGGCAATATGAAAATCGTAATGCCGTCGGGGTAGCGCGCAAGGATTTGACGGGTCCCCTGAACGTCTATATCCAGTAAAATATCCCTCTTGGCGGATAATCCATTGTCCAAAAATTTTGCTGAAGTGCCGTAATAGTTTCCGTGTACTTCGGCCCATTCAGCCCACTGGTGCTGCGAAATTCCTTTTTCAAATTCGTCTTTAGGAATGAAATAGTAGTCAACGCCGTTTTGCTCCCCTTTGCGCCGGGGTCTGGTGGTATATGAAATCGAATATAAAAGATCTGAAAAATGATCCCGCATAGCGCGGCACAGGGTTGATTTGCCGGCCCCGGATGGTGCCGAAATGATAAAAAGATGGCCCGGGCTTTTTAGTAAGCTTGAATCAACTGGCACCCGGGCTTTTTTGATTGGCCCCTTTTTCATTTTGATCAGGACGGCTCTTTCAGTTGGGCATAGCGCTGGGAGACGGTTTCGGCCTGGATGGCTGAAAGCACTATGTGGTTACTGTCCATGACAATTATCGAACGGGTACGACGGCCGTGGGTAGCGTCGATCAGCCGCCTTTCTTCCCGGGCATCATCTTTGAGCCGCTTCATCGGCGCAGAATTCGGGGACACAATGGCAACCACCCGTTCCGAAACCACCGTACTTCCAAAACCGATGTTTAAAAGAGTTTGATCCATCCTGCCTCCGTTTCTGCTGCTGGTCGCATCAACAACGTTTAGATTAACAATGACCTGTATGCCTTCTTATATTAAAATCAGACAGAATACATTACTTCGATCCGCCTGCGGCGGAATATTCATGATTCGATATTCGCTATTCGCTTTTTATATCCCGGAACCTTGGTCGCCTCCGGCGCTGCCAAAGGCGGGTAAACCTCTGAACGCTTTTAACTATTCAATATTTTGGATCTGCTCTCTAATCTTTTCAAGTTCTGATTTAATATGGACGATTTTGTGAGATGTATCGGCATGGCCGATTTTGGCGCCGATGGTGTTAAATTCCCGATTGAACTCCTGCAGCAAAAAATTGAGTTTTCGCCCCCCGGGTTCCTGGGCGTTCATTATATGGCGAAACTGCTTCACGTGGCTCTCTGCTCTGACAATCTCTTCTGAAATATCACTCCTGTCCGCCAAAAAGGCTGTTTCCTGAGCAAGCCGTGCGGGGTCAATCTCCACTGTCTCACGGGTCAAGGCAGCGATGCGCTCCTTCAATCGTTCCTGATACTGTTCTAACAGCGTCCCGGATTCAGCTTTTATTTCAGCAAGGCACCCTTCAATGAAATCCAGTCTTGCGGACAAATCGGCGGCGATGAAATCGCCTTCTTTCTGACGCATGATTTCAAGCTCAGCGAGGCCCCGGGTCAGGCAGTCCTCAATCACTGTCCACAGGCTGTCGGGTTCATCGGAGGGCTCAACCGGCTTTATAATTCCACCCAGACTTAGCAAATGTTCCACGGAAATGTCATTGCCCAAATTAAACTCCTTTTTTAACTGCGTAAGGGCGCTATGGATTGCTTTGGCCCTGGGCCGATCAATTTCAAAGGCCATGGCCTGCTCGGATTCATCTTTGATCTGAACTTTGATCTCTACCCGTCCCCGGGCAATGTGCGCGGCGACAAGCCCTTTCACCTTATCTTCGAGCACCATGTAGCTGGCAGGCATTCGCAGGACAATGTCCAGATGACGATTGTTGTATGCACGCATCTCAGCCGACACCGTAATTTCACCGGCGATTTTTTCAGTGGTCGCATAACCGGTCATGCTTTTAATCATAACTTGGGGGTTCTCCATCAAGAATTTTTAATAACAGTGTCCTAATGCGACAACTGAATCTAATTTTCCAATCTTCAATCTTCCGCCCGTTTTAAATCAGCCGCATACTTGGCGCGTGCCTGCGCTAGAAAGCTGGTAATCGGCCGGTCTGCATAGTCGGGATAGGTCCAGGGCAATTTCTGAAAGGCTCCTTGCTGATAAATCAACGTTAAATCAGCATAAATTCGGTGTCCGATATAAATTCTATGGCTGAAGTTCTTACCGGAGGCCAGCACAAATCGTTCGTACGATAAATAGCCCGGATCAATGTTGACCCGACGCCGGCCGTTGCGCGTGTATTGATCTTCCAAACGATTGGTCGTCCATTTGACGCTGGCCAGGTCGAGCTGTTCAATATGCGATTTAAATGCCAGCAGTCGTCGAAAAAGCGGTGTCCCCATCTCTTGCTCATAGTAGGTCGTATAATCAAACGGCATCCATGGGCTGACCATGTCTAAAGAACCAAATTCGGATGCAAGTTCAACGGCCAGCGGTTCAAACAAGGCCCTGTCCTTCATGAAAAGCCCGATGACCAGTTTGGCAGGTTTTGGTTCCTGGGGTTTACTCATGCCAGTTTAGTCAATTGATTAACTCTCCAGCTGTTTGGCTTCTTCAATGAGCATAATCGGAATATCATCCCGAATTTCATACAATAGTTTGCATTGGTCACATCTCAGACCATCTTTGGCTTCATTCAAATATAGGTCGCCTTTGCACTTCGGGCAGGCTAGAATATCTAAAAGTTCCTGACTGATTGCCATTGCGCCCTCCTTGAAATTAAATTGAGTTATCTTTGCGTTTACAAATTAAATCGCAAAGGGCAGATTACGCGTATTGACCCTTTGCGGATTACTCGAAAAAACAGTGAAAAAAAGCGGCAGGCGGTATTTCCTGTTGGTAACGCGCAAAATTACCGTTTTTCCCGTCCTCTGATCCGGACGAATCATACAGGATAGTATTATCTATTGCAGAAAGCAGAGGATATCAAGTATAAAATACGAAGACGACGGAGAATAGGATTTATTCGTCTGTATCGGGTTGCGACGCTCTTTTTTTCTCATGGCGCCGTTTCCTTCGAGCCTGGTATTCGGGGTAAAGATCCGGATAATATTTCTTCCAGCGCTTGTGCACCCAAAACCACTGGTCGGGGTATTGGCGAACGGCTTTTTCCACGACATCTGTTATCCGCTGGGTATTGGTCTGGACATCGGATCGCAAATCTCCCGTTCGTTCCATTTCCAGGGGTGATTTCACCACGACGGTTAACCGGCCGCTGTCATCCCGGACGCAAAAAAGAGGCAGCACCGGACTTTGGCACCGGATTGCCAGAAAGGCCGCCGCCGGGGTGGCTGTTACGCGGTGCCCAAAAAAATTAACATCAACACCTTCGGATCGTCGACTCTGGTCCACCAGCAGTCCGATGACGCCGCCCCGGCGAAGCATCCGACGCATTTCAGGCAGGGCACCTTTCTTATATACGATCTTGATTCCAAATCGGGATCGCAACCGGTGCACCCAACGATTCAGCAGTGCGAGACGTATCTTTTTAGCAACCCCGAGGATCGGTTTTTGGATATAACAACAGAAAAAAAGCAGCCCGGTCTCCCAGTTCCCCAGGTGGGCGGATACAATAATGAGGCCGTTTCTGCTTTTTAGCGCGTCCTGCAGGTTTTCCAGGCCCACCACCCGAACCCGGCCGAGCACCTGTTCCCGAGACAGGGCCGCCATCTGAAACGTCTCAAGAAAAGAAATGCCCAGGTTCTGAAAAACCCGCCGTGCCAGATGGTCAATTTTTTCGCGGGTCCAGTCGGGATGGGTAAATTGCAGATTGCGCCGCACAATCCGGCGGTGGGGTACATCCAGGAAATAGGCGGCCGCTCCCAAAACCTTACCGAGCCCGACAATATGCCGGTGCGATATTTTGCCGATAATGCTCTTGGAAAAAGGACCGGCGTCATCGGCCCTCTGAAAACCAGAAGGTTTGTGGTCATCTGGATTGGATACCATCGATCTCCTCGCCCAACGTGCGCATAAAGTGGCCTTTACGAGTAACAAACAATTTTTGGACTGTCAATCTTCAGCCATCCAGAGTTGTCGACACCGACACTAGCACGACTTGGCAATTTTTGGTTGTGTTCCCAGGCGAAGATTAAAAAATTTGACAAACAATCTGCATTTAAATACGATTGCCAGCCACCATGGCGGATAATTTGACCCCAAGAATTGCTTTTGGATTGTACAACCTGCTTTGGAGTTGCGTGTTGCCGTGGCTGCGGTTGAATCATCGCCTGGCCGAGGGATATCCGCAGAGATGTTTAAAGAAAATGCTGCCGGCCGCCGATATCTGGATCCAGGCCGCCTCCGTCGGTGAATCCTATCTGGCTTTGGAAATAATCAAAACCCTAAAGGCCACCCGGGCTGTAAAGATCCTGGTGACCTCCAACACCAGCCAGGGAATTGATATCCTGAACCTGGCCCTGGCGGATCAGGGAAAAACCGTGGATGGCGTCCAGGTCGCGGTGGGCTATTTTCCCTTTGACAAACCGGCCTATATGCGCCGGGCCGTCGCCGCCATCGCTCCGGCTGTTATGGTACTGTTGGAGACAGAGATTTGGCCGGGGCTCTTGCGGGCCCTAAAGCAGCACAATTGCAAAACGATCATCATTAACGGTCGCATAACCGACAGGAGTCTGAAAAAATATCTGCGGTGGCCTTCGATCTGGTCCGAACTCAGACCCCAAAGGGTTTTGGCCATTTCGTGCGCCGATGCCGACCGATTCAAACAGTTGTTCGGCCCGGGCGGAATCGAGACCATGCCGAACATTAAATTTGATCGTGTCGCCTCCGCAGCCACCTCCGCAGATAACCGGAACACGATTCAAAACATAGTACCACCTGCGTTGACCTTTACCGTCCTGGCCTCTGTCAGGCGCCAGGAAGAACCCCTGGTCAGACAGATTGTTATTGCAATTTTGCGCAACCGTCCGCAAACTGTCATCGGCCTATTTCCGAGGCACCTGCACCGGATCCGATCCTGGCAGGAAGCCCTCAATCAGGCCGGCATTCGATGGTCTCTGCGCTCGGAATCCAAAGGGCCGGCAACGGCTGGGACGGTGATTATCTGGGATACTTTCGGAGAACTGCTGCAGGCCTACCAAATTTGCAAATCGGCCTTTGTCGGCGGCAGCCTTGCCCCATTGGGGGGCCAGAATTTTTTGGAAGCCCTTATTTGCGGTACAAGACCCGTCATTGGACCGTCGTGGGAAAACTTCATCTGGGTGGGGACTGAAATCATCGACGCCGGTTTGCTCCGGGTGGCCGGCAATTGGCGCGAGGTGGCCGCCCTGCTTTTAAGGGATATGGAAAGCTCTGCGCCCCGCGATGAGATCATCAGCGGATCACTTGAGTATATAAAAGAACGCCAGGGCGGCACCGAAAAGGCCTGCCGTGCAATTACCGCCCTCATGGAAGATAGTTGAATTGAAAATGAAACCCAAAAAAGTCTTGCATCTATACAGCAATTATAAATGGACCGGTGCGGCGGATCACGCCCTCAATCTGGCCGCCTGGTTAAAGCCGCGCGAAGACGTCGCGGCATTCTTTGCGTGCGGCCGCCCGCAGGGTGTGCAAAATCATCTTTACGAAAAGGCCTGCCAGCGCCAGCTTGATTTTGTCAATGGTCTTTCACTCAAAAAACATCTAAGCTGGCAGATTTTTCCGGATGTGGTTTCACTCAAAAAAATAGTCGCCCGCAAAAAGATCAACCTGATTCACTGTCATCAGGATAACGATGCCCTATCCGCCGTGCTGGCCGGTTTCGGAAACCGTATGATCCGAACCTGCTATGACGGTGAACCCGCTCCGTTGAGCTTCAGGCAACGGTATTTTTATCACCGGACCGCAAAAATTATGACAGCTTCCTTACAGCTGCAAGCCCATCTTGCGGCAATTTTTCCTGAAAAGGATATTCAACAGCTGGATATACCTGTTGACCATGAACTATTTCACCCGCTTGAAAAAAGTGCCCAACTGCTTGCGGAATTTGATTTAAAAACGGATACCCCGGTAGGAGGGATTGTGGCCCGGGTTCAAAAACACCGGAATTTTTCACTTCTGCTGGATGCCATTGAACAGGTAGTCAACGTAATTCCTGATTTTAGATTTCTGATCGTGGGCCGCGGCACGCACATCGACACCGTCGCCCGGCAGCCGGTATGCCGCCGGGGGTTGGACAAGTATATTATTTTCACGGGATATCGAAAAGATGACTACCGCAACGTTTTGAATCTTTTTGATTTTAAGATTTTTTTGGTTCCGGGCAGCGACGGTTCCTGCCGGGCAGTCAGGGAAGCCCTGGCCTGCGGCAAACCGGTGATTGCAGCCCGTAAGGGAATTTTACCCGAACTGATCAGAGATGGGGAAACCGGCTTGCTCATCGAAGATAAACCGGCAGACCTGGCCCGGGCCATGATGACCATGATCAACGATAGAGACTTCCGGCTAAGCTGCTCCCGGGCCGCACGGCACTATGCCGAAACCGTTCTCAGTCCGCAAAGGTATATCCGCAAGGTTGTGGCCTGTTATGAGTCCCTGGCTAAGGCCATATAACCCTATCTTCATAAATCGGCCGTGCTAAAAAGGTGTCAGGTGTCAGGTTTCAGATGACAGAGAGCCGATAATTCGATTTCGGGTTTTTAATTGGAAGCATACAGACACCTTGCTCCCAGGCCCTGTGCCTTATACCCTGGCCCTCAGAACATCTGCATTTCATCCTGACACCTGAAACCTGACACCTATTGAACACGATCCCGCGACAAGCAAATAAAAGTCACCAAGCCTGTATAACCTGGCTAATCAGTATGTTTCTGCTTTTCCAACTCTCTTAGCTTTATATATTTAAGAAACTTTCCATAGGCTGAGCTGGTCGAAATCACAAAACCCTCATACCCGTCAAAAATTCCCAGTTTCAAAAAATATTTCTTAACAAAAGTCAAAGTTGGGTTCAGACATACATCCAGTAACAGGCTGGATCGCCGGCCGCTTTCGAAAGCCGCCCGGGCCGCAATGTCTGAGAAGCTGTTTATTTGCGAAATATGATCCCTGATCGTCGGATAGGAATAATGAAGAAGGTCACCGTGCAGATGGCCAATGCGGCTATTTTTTTCCATGACGACATGGTCATGGGGGTTGACCCCGCCCCAGTGCCCTTTTCTTTTATCCCACAATCTGATTTTTTTATCGGGATACCATCCGCAATGTCGAATCCACTTGCCGCAGTAATTGGTTAACCGGTTCACCGCATATCCATTTGCACTCCAGTTTTGTTTGGCTGCTTGAATTGATTGGATGAGCTTATCAGAAAGTGCTTCATCAGCATCCAGGGATAACACGTAATCATTGCCGGCCCGGGACAGGGCGTAATTTTTTTGCTCGATATGCCCTTCAAAGGGGTGTTGAATAAATCCCACGCCTTTACTTTTGCAAATCTCGGCGGTCCTGTCGGATGAGAAGGAGTCGACCACTAGGATTTCATCAGCCGTTTTCTCGAGTGATTCAAGGCACCGTTCAATATTATCTTCTTCATTGTAAGTAATGATGACAGCCGACAGCTTTATCGGGATTTTCATATTTACCGTTATCCTTATTTTATAAGCCGGATCAAGCGCTTTCTAATCGGAAGCAGATTGCGGTCTGCAGCTGTCGGATGTCAACAGCCGATTGTAGACCGCTAAATTGCTTTCAACCATGGCATTGATGGAAAACTTCGCTTTGACATCAGCCTGCCCCCGCCGGGCCATTGCTCCGGCCAGCTCGACATTGGTAAGCATCTCGATAATTCCTTTGGCCAGCGCTTGCGGATTGGCCGCCTCAACCAGGCGGCCGGTCTGACCATCCCTGATGATCTCGGGAATCCCGCCCGAATTTGCCGCCACAACCGGTTTTCCCAGCGCAAGGGCATCGAGAATGGCCGTACCCAGACCCTCCTGGACGCTGCTCATAACAAAAAGATCAGCAATCTTGTAGAAAGCACCGACGTCATTTCGAAAACCGGTGAAGGTAAGGGCATGGCCTATTCCAAGGGAAACTGAAAGGGCCTGCAGTTCAGACATCAGCTCTCCCTTGCCGATGATAAAAAAGCGCACATTTGGAATTGCAGCCAACACATGGGGGATGGCGCCAACCAGATATTTTTGACCTTTGTGCCCGGCCAGGTGGGCAACATTGATAACCACCCGCTCATCGGGCCTCAGGTTAAACTCTTCCGTGAGATGATCACCGGCAGCCCGGGCAAAGCGCTGCGGATCAATTCCGCTGTGCACAACAAAGATGCGGTCGGCCGCAATGCCGTCTTTTACCATCACCCGTTTAATCTGGTGCGAAATAGCAATGTAATAATCGGCCATAAAGCGATACTTGATTCCATTTATTGGCAAGAACCGGTTGCGAAAAATAGAAAAATCCACCCGCCGGGTAACCAACCGGCATGTCCCGCAGCCAAGGGAGGCAAAAAACGCAAGGGTATGGGCGTGGGAGGTATGTGAGTGAACGATGTCATAGCCATGCCGGGTGATCAGCTTTCTGATTCGCAGGCTGGCCGGCAAATCCACCTCGCCGCGCATGGCGATGGGAAACACCTCGACACCGGCTTCAAGCGCTTTTTTTTCCATCGGAGACCCGGGCTGGCAGGCCAGATGAGACTTGATTCGCCGCTCCTTTAATGAGCGCAGAAGATATAAGGTTTGCTGTTCGCCACCTCTCCAGGTTCTTTCCGTATTAATGTGAAGGGTTTTCATCCGGGATTGTGATCGTATTCAATGCGAGTAATAATTTCATCCATGACTTTATCGTAAGTTCGATGGGTATGGGCAAATTGATAGCCTTTTTGAGAAATTTGTTTTCTGCGATCCTCATGTTTCAGGTAATAGTCAATTAACTCAAGGCATTCTTCCTGGTTGTGATACCATTCAAGGTGTTCTCCTTTGGTAAAAATTTTTTCCAGGCCGGGACTATAATTGGTCAGCAAAAATCCACCACAACCCAGGGTAATCCACGTCCGGTTTGAAAAATATCCTTCCAACTCAAAGGATGGGTCACAGCCCAGCATAATTTTTGCGGCGTAGCATATCCGGGCGAATTCTTTAGGGTAGATCCGGGGTTTTAAGCAGGTCAGATTGTAGTCCCGCCACTGCGCCCCCCAGGTTTTGAGATCATAGTTTTGATTGATGGCCTGCAGAAGATTTACGCGGCGGTCATTGCGGGGTCGGCCGATAAACGCCACCTCGGAATACCACTTGCGGTTTCCGGTCGCAATAATGCGGTGCATATCCCGGTCGCATCCCTGCATACAATAAATCGGATTTTTTATACCCAAAGATTTAAGTTCAGCGATCTGGCTTTTATTCGTAATAAACAAATAATCCACCAGTCGCCCGTGGCGGATGAGTTTTTGGTCGTCGGCGCCGTCCGGGTCTGGGTAAAACATGGCCGTTTGACAATGAGTTCTTATTTCTTCCAGCACTGAATAGGGAATGTCTTTGGAATAGATTAATACCAAATCCGGATTTTGCTTTAAAATTTTTCGACGAACGGCCCTGCGGTAATCCGTCCAGAAAAAATATTTTTTATAGCGCGGCAAATTAATGAAAAATACCTTCGCCACCCGTCGTCGCAGAGCGTTAAGCATAAACCGGGTATTGCCGGTTTTCTTTTTGCTTTTGCCAAGAAAGATAACTTTGTTAATTGCCATGGCTGCGTCTAATGCCTGGGGTTAATATTTAATTTCAGCGAGGATCTCTTCCAATGGTTTTTTTTGGGCGGCCTTCATCCCAGGGTTTGATCGCGACTTGATAACCTCCCCTGCCCTGAGCAGAGCACTGAACAAGGCCAACGCATACACAGTGTCGAATCTCAGCAAGCGCGCAAGAAGCCGCACAAGGATCCAGGGTATATGGGAAAAAAAAAGCTTGGGCGCAGATAAATGCAGCCACAAATAAAACAGTCGATTCCTTCTTTTAATTATCTTAATTTTTTTATACGGGAAAAACCGTTTGATCGTACTCGAATGATCATGCACAACCTTGCTCTCAGGTTCAAAATAGGTTTTCCAGCCGCACTTCCAGGCTCTGGTGCCCAGGTCCCGGTCCTCATAGTAAAAGGGGCGGTATATCGAAAGAAATCCGCCCAGTTGCAGAAACATTTCCTTGCGGATGGCCGCCGATCCACCGGCGGCAAAAAGACTCTTCAAGGACTGCCTTTTTCGCTTCAGTTCCAGCGCGCTCATCAAATCCCAGTTGCTGCTCCTGATTTCTCCTCTCAAAAGTTTAACAAGGTTCCAAGAAACCCGGGCCGGATTCCCACCCTGATCAAGAATGAGCGGGGATACCGAGAAGGTATCCTCACGGTCAAACCATCGTATCAAGGGATCAATAAAATGGCGGTCAGGGTATACATCGGAGTTGAGCAAAATGACAATCGGATAGACTGCGGCCTGCACCCCACTGTGAATAGCCTCGGAAAATCCCTTGTTGACCTCATGCCGGACAAGTTTGATATCCGGATAATCTTGCGAGATCAAGGTAACACTGTTGTCCTGAGAAGCGTCATCAACAATGATAATTTCGCTTTGGCCCGCATAGGCCCGGACCGCTTCGCTGACACTGGTCAGAGACCGCGGCAGTATTTGCTCGCCGTTGTAATTGGGAATAATGATGCTTACCGGCCAGGTATCCATAACTTATCGATATCCAAATCATAATAAGCGGTGGTTTTGCTTCTGGTAATATTCCATACCTGGCGGTAGACCGCTCGCCGCAGCTGGCGTGACGGTTTTTGGCCCGCTGTAAAGTAATGATAGAAGCGCAGACGGTCTTTGATGGTAACGGCGTTGCTCACGGATGCGTTGAGCTGGGCCAGGTTGATGATTTTCTTCTGTTCATTTAAGCGCCGGATTTTAACGCCGTCAAGATCCAGCATGTAGTATTCTCCGTCCCGGCACAAGATGTTATCGGACTTGAAATCACGTTGCCAGACACAGGTATCATAGAATTTCTGCAGCCACAACGCAAGCTTCTTTAGGGCCTTGCGTTTGGTACCCTCATCGGTTATTGCAGACAAATAAGTGTTCAGGTGAAGTCTGTCGCCCAGCAGTTCCCCCAAAAAATAGCTTTGGTCCTTGATCTCAAAATAACCCAGGGCCCGGGGCGCTGCAATGCCACGCACCTCAAGGGCGCGCGACATTTTCCAGCTGGTCAGACAGCGATTCTGGTGAAAAAATTTTCGGCGGTGTTTTTTAATGCATACTCCCTGATAACTTATAACATGGGTCCCTTTAAGGGATTCTCCCTTTTCCTCGGCCTGTTGTAATTCCGGTGCTCCCCAGCTAAAATCCCGGCGTCTATAACCATGCAGATGCCGGCTTTTTAAAATTTCGAACTGGGTGCTGTTTTTGCAGCAGCGTTTTGACCTAGAACGGTAATAACGATGTTGATGACGCCGGGACGCGTGGATCGCTTTAGCAAGGCTTATTTTTTTGGAAATGCCCTGATGGTAGCCCTCTAAAAATTTAGCCACCCACGGGTCAGGATCATCCCGGCAGCTGAGATTAAAAATTATCCGGCCGAGGTTGTTTATCCTCAGCCCGCGGGGCAGCCAGGGCAGAAAATAAACTTCCTGGGCATCGAGAAGGTACAGTTGACCTTCAGGGTTCAAAATGAAATTTTTCCGATTTAAATCAGCGTGATAAATTCTGCGACGATGCAAAAAAGCCGCATATTGCCCGAGGCTCCGAGCATTTGTGAGGGAATTTTTGGGTATATGCATCCCCGGTACCTGTTCGGTCAATACAAAATAAGATTGGGGATGACTGCTTTTAGATTGTCCTTTTGCCAGGGGCCTGGCTGCCGGTACCTGGGCATGTCTCAAGCGGTGCAGGTTGCGCCATTCGGCCCATCTCCGGTGCGGCAGAAGAAAATTCCGTAAACGATCTTTCGTTCTGAAAAGGACGCTGCGTTTGAGGAAGTAGGCGCCGTCAGCGGTCTGAAGATGATACACCTGACGCCGGTTGTTTTCCTTGACAACTCTACATTCGATAACTTCAGACAGCATGTCCCCAAAATCAAACTCCGGGCTCAAAGGACTAACCGCAATTCGGAAATCGGCGAGTCCCCGGGCCAGGTCGCTCTTTAAACAGGTTTTGCTGGAGGCCTTATCCACAGGTGCATATCCTTTTTGGCGAGATATTTGAACCACTCAGCCTTGGCGGCCCTCCCCAGTCACGCTGATCCCGTGACTGCAGAGGGCACCCAGAACGGTTATATCAAAAATAACAAAATCTTACAGTGCAGGCAAGGACAATTAAACCGGTGACAAGCCCATACTCAACTCTTGCAAATATTTGATAAAAATGTCATAGAGCTCCGGAAAACAAGATGAACTATCAGAAACCAAAACCAGACAATCGCCAGGTGCAACGGCCAGAACCGAAAATCGAGGTGGCTCACAGTGTCTAAGCCAGTAGTCTGTCCAATATTCATTGTCGGCGCACCCCGCAGCGGTACCAACATTTTTTACCGAACATTTGCAAAGCATCCCGATTTAGCCTGGATTTCAAATATCACCAAAAAGATTCCATCTTCTCTTTGGCTGACCCGATTCATAATGCTGTTTCGCAAGGATCATCGCCCGACGGAAGCCAACAACGTCTGGCAGAAATTCGCAGGCAATGCTGATGAATCCCTCGGCCGAAACGATGTCACTGCCGCCGCGCGCAAATATCTCAATACGGTTTTGCAAAACAATTTACGGATTTTCAACAAGCCTCGCTTTGTTAATAAGTGTCCCGGAAACTCTGTCAGGATTGAATTCCTGAAAGAGATTTTTCCGGACGCGGTATTCATCCATATAATCAGAGACGGCCGGGCTGCTGCCTATTCCATCATGCAGTCCAGACTGGGACATTCCGGGGCTTATTGGAGTGTCAAACCACCCGGCTGGCAGGCTCTTTTAGAGCTTCCGCTTATCGAAGCATGCGCCTTGCAGTGGAAAATGACTGTGGAATCCATATTGCAGTCGGCCAAATATTTACCCCGCGGGCAATACATGGAGGTAAAGTACGAAGAATTCGTTGCCCGGCCATCGGAAATACTGGAGCTGGTTGGCGCGAAATGTGGCCTGGCCTGGCAAGGCGATTTTCTGCAAAAGATCACCACCGGGATGGACAATCGCAATTTCAAATGGCAAAATGAGCTGCAGGAAGCAGATAAAAATAAGCTAAATGTGCTGCTGGGATCTTTCTTGAGACAATTAGGCTATGAGGTGGAAAACCCAAGCCTCGAAATCATATGATACTAACTCGAACAATTGATTCATATCGTTTCGGATTCTTTTTAAACCTGACAGAACTGCAATTGCGCACCCTGGCAGGTCTTTTTCAGCATCCCGCCCAAACCAGCGGCGTTTCCATGCTGGGGGGCAGAACCGCCGTCACCCTGGCACAGCTGGATGGAATCGGACCTGTTGCCATCAAGTATTACCGCCGCGGTGGACTGATGCGGTATATTATCAAAAGCCGGTATCTTAAATTAGGGCAAACCCGTTCCCAACGTGAATTTGAACTACTGCATACCGTCGGTAATTTAGGGCTAAATGTCCCGGAACCCATCGCTTATGCCCATCGCGGCCGGCTGCTCTACCGGAACTGGCTGGTTACCCGAAAAATTTATCAGCCCGAGTCCCTTGTCCGCTTGAGCTTGCGTGACGAAAACAAAGCTCGCAAAGCCATGGAATCTGTCATTGAACAGGTTGCCATCCTGATTAAAAATAACATATGGCATGTCGATCTGCACCCCGGCAATGTGGTGGTTGATCAAAAGGACCGGGTGTACCTGCTGGATTTTGATAAAGGCAGGGTCGCTCAGAGAAATATAACCAAATTAAGATATCGATATATTAACCGCTGGCAACGCGCCGTCGGCAAGTACAATTTGCCGAACATGCTAAGTGAAATGATGCAGGTTGGCCTGCTGGATCTTCAATAACTCGGAAACGAAATGACAACCAAAAGGTCAATTAAAAAAATCCCCGCAGCGCCCTCGATTCTTATCATATTGATGGGTTCGCTGGGAGATGTTGCCCGAGGGCTTTGTCTGGTTTCCCACATCAAAGCCCACCGCCCTGAGAGCCGCATAACCTGGCTGGTTGAACCCAAATGTGCCGACCTGGTCGGCCTCCATCCCCAAATTGACCATGTCATTGAATTCAAGCGCAAACGGCCTGCGGAGGCCATGCGGGATCTTTACCAAAATTTGCAAAAAGAGCATTTCGATATCACGTTGGATCTACAGCGTATTTTAAAAAGCGGATTTTTTTCTCTGCTCTCCAGGGCCAAACGGCGCATCGGTTTCCATCGCAAGAACGCCAAAGAACTGAATTGGCTGTTTAACAATGAGTCCATCCCCCATTGTGATGAAAACCTTCCCAAGCTGGGCCATTACCTGAAATTCACCGAACACCTGGGGCTGCCGGAACCGAATCGTCTTGACTTCGGTCTCAAAAGCCTCGATGTCAATAAGTTGATCCCGCCCGCGGTGGCTGCAATTCAAAATTCTTTTATTGCGGTGGTGATGGGGTCATCCTGGGAATCAAAAGATTGGAACTTTGAAGGTTACGGCCAGCTTGTGCAGCATGTTATAAAAAACCTAAACCGGCACGTCGTGCTGTTGGGTGGCAGCGACCAGTGGACCGTCGCCGAAAAACAAATGAAAAAAGCAAATTCACCCAATATTATCAATTTAACAGGCAACTCATTGATTGAGATGACCGCCGTATTGAAGGCGGCCGCCGCAGCTGTCGGCCCCGATTCGGGACCGGGACATCTGGCAGCCGCCGTGGGGACGCCCTATGTGACCCTGTTTGGCCCCACACCGGCCAGCAGGCATGTGCCCTATGGATGTGAACATCTGATTGTGCAATCAGGTCTCGACTGTGCCCCCTGTTACCAAAGGCAATGTCCCGACCGCAACAACCAATGCATGCAAAATATCGAAGTAGATGACGTCGTGGAAAAAATCTCCATGGCCCTGGATGTTGAGCGTTAAACGTTCATCTTTTAACCCATTGGCATTGACACTCCCCTCGACTTCCTTTATATTCCGCCACAAAATCGGGATTTTAATTGAGTGAATAGGCACTCAATTGAAGATTATCGGTTTTACGATGTATTACCGATAATGGATTGTAGTCCTCCAAATCCATTAAAAAATAACGAATTACATAAATCCGCCAGGACTTATCACCACTGTGACATCCGCCAAAAAACAAAAAAAAACCGATACGATATTGGTTTTCTGCCCCAACTGGGTCGGTGATGTCGTCATGGCAACACCGGCATTTAAATGCCTGCGGCAAAATTACCCGGATGCCCGGATCGTCGGACTGATCCGCGGGTACGTCAAAGGCGTTGTTGAAGATGCGCCGTGGTTTGATCGGCTTATTGTCATAAACGACAAATCGTGGCACGGCTTTGTCCATCTGGTTTATCAGATTCGCCGTCTGGAAGCGGAGCTGGCCGTGGTGCTGCCGAACACTTTTCGGTCAGCCTTGCTGGCCCGGCTTGGAGGCGCGCGACAGATCTACGGTTACCGGCGAAACGGCAGAACCGTGCTGCTGAGCGGCGGACCGCAACCCCTTCGAGACGGCCGCCAAATCAGACCGGTACCGATGGTGGATTATTATCTGGAAATTTGTCGCCGCTTGAAGCTCACCATCGATCAGCAAAAAAAGCCCCGCTTACATATTTCTAAATCTTTACAGGCAAAAGGTGATCGGCTGCTTGAGCGCTGCGGGATTGCCTCCGATGACATGGTGATTGGTTTGAATCCCGGCGCCCAGTATGGTGCTTCCAAGTGCTGGCCCGCGGAATATTTCGCCAGATTGGCCGAACTGCTGGAGCAGCGCTGGAAGTGCCGGCTGCTGCTGTTTATCGGCCCTGGAGAAGCAAGCATCGGCCATAAGATTGTACAACTCAGCCAGGCGGCAATCATCAACACCGGACCCGATAATGTGGATCTGGCCCTGTTAAAACCCTTGGTTCAACGCTGCCGACTTCTGGTAACCAATGATACCGGACCGCGACATTATGCCGTGGCCTTCGACATACCGGTGGTTGTCATCATGGGGCCGACCGACCCTCGCTATACGCAGGCGAACCTTGAAAAAACCATGGTATTGCGGCAGGAGTTGGATTGTTCACCCTGTCACCTTAAAGAATGTCCGCTTGAGCACAGCTGCATGCGCGATATCTCCCCGGAAGCAGTACTGCAGGCCGCTGAACACTTGGTCCAGGAGAAATTGTAATCTATGAAATCTGCTTATAGAGAAAAATGGTCCACCCTAAAAGCTACAACCATCGATCTGGAAGAATTAGCCCGCCTGTCCAGACAGATTGCCCATTCGTTTATGGACTCTTATATAAAGGATTGTCATTATGAAGAAGATTACATTGATCTGCTGTGTGAAATGACAACCTTTTCAGAGGACGGCGACCTGACCGGCATTTCCGCCCGGGCCCTGTTTCGGATTATCATCGAAAGCCTGTGTGATGATTTCGAAGATTTGCAGACCGAAACGTACAACCGCGTCATGGCACAATTAATCTCCTTTTGCCGCAAACTTCCATCCGGCCGGGAGTTGGACCGTTGTTTGAATGAATTTAAACTTTTTAATAGCGACGATCTGCTCCAGCGAATAAAAGCGATTCGAATGGATGGAAAACATTTAGCTCGACAAAAGGATGTCAAAAAGATTCTGCTTTTATCGAGGGTCACGATCGGTGCCGATGTTGCAATTACCAGCATTATTATTCAACGGTTTGCAGATCTTTTCCCGGAGGCGGAAATTGTGCTTATCGGCGGCAGCAACCTCGACGAGGTTTATGGCGGAAGTTCACGTATCCGTCTACAGACAGTCGATTATAGTCGCAAAGGTGGATTGATAGAACGCTTATCCAGCTGGCAGCTGGTGCTTAATGCCGTCCAACAGGAACTGGCCACCTGTCCCCTGGAAAATACCATTCTGATCGATCCGGATTCCCGACTTTCACAGCTCGGGGTATTGCCCATCATCTCCGAGCATCAATATTTCTTTTTTGACAGTCGCTCGGACATTTCCTTTGCAAGCAATATGTCCATGGCACAATTAACCAACACCTGGATTAATAAGATAACCGGCGAAGAAAATTTTTGCTATACCCGGATCTGGCCGCGTTCCTCAAACCTGACAAAGGCCTCCGAGTTTTACCGTGAACTGAAAAAATGCGGCGCCCGTAGCATTATTGTGATTAATTTCGGGGTCGGCGGCAATCGGCGCAAAAAAGTAGGATGGCGTTTAGAAAAACAGTTATTATTGTCCCTGCTGCAGGAGCCGGATACCGTGATCGTGCTGGACAAAGGCCTGGGCGATGAGGAACTTCAGAATTCCAATTTACTTCTCGAGGCCGTCAAAGAAAACGGTTTTGCCGCCCAGGATGCTGTATTTGGCACCGCCCTCGGCAACGGCATCAGCAGCGGCGTCATCGGCATGCAGACAAGCATCGGTGAAATTGCAGCCATTATTTCAAAATGTGATGAGTATATTGGTTACGACTCGGCCTGTCAGCATATTGCCGCGGCGCTGGAGACCCCTTGTTTAACTATTTTTGCCGGTTCCAACAATATGAGATTCATCCGGCGCTGGAGCGCCTTTAGCCCCACCAACTGCCAGATTGTTCACGTCGATACGTTAACCGATCCGACCTCAATCGACGAAGAAGATATCATTACCCGAATCATGAACCAGCGCAGGATGCGATAAAAAGAGGTTCAGGGTTCGGGGTTCAAAGGTTTCGGAGTTCCAGCATAACCCTGAACGGTGAACCCTGAACCTTTGAACCTTAACTGCTGAAGCTAGAAACGGTAGATTATGAAAATACTTTTTATATACCCTAATGTCGGTTCCCAGGTAGGCTTCAATTACGGCATCGCCCATTTGTCGGCGGTGCTCAAAGAAGCCGGGCATGACGTTGCGCTGTGGCAGCTTTGCGAAGATATCCAGCCGTTGCCCACCGAAGCGCAATTTGTTGAACGGATCCGGCAGGAAGCAGCAGACATCATCGGCTATTCAGTCGTCACCAACCAGTGGGCATACACGAAAAAAATAGCCGCCTGGACACGCCGGGCAACGGATGCGATCCTGGTTTGCGGCGGTATCCATACCATGGCCGCCGGGGAGCAGGTCCTGCAGTCCGGCGACTTTGACTATATTATCCGCGGCGAGGCCGAAGAGGCGCTTGCAGAATTTGTCGAAAAAATAAATACCCGGCAGAACGTTCTGGGAATTAAAAATCTGGGCTATCTGCACGATGGAAAAGTGCGCCTGAATCCCTTAAGGCCATTGCCGGATTTAACAAAACTACCGTTTAAAGACTACGACATATTCGATTTTCAAAAACTTATTGACGCTAAAAGCGGCTGGGTCGGTCTGATGGCCTCACGCGGTTGCCCCTTTTCCTGCACCTATTGCTTTAACCACCAGCTGGTCTCCCATTACCGCAAGGATCTAAATTGCAGCTTCAAAGGCTTAAATTACATCCGCCATTTCAGTGTGGCGCAGATGATAAATGAGATCGATTATCTTCAGCGCCGCTATCAAAATATCAGCATGTTTATTTTAGACGATGACCTTTTCACTTTTTACGGCCAGTATGTTAAGCAATTTTGCGAAGCCTACGCCAAAACCAGCTCGCTTCCCTTTGTGGTGAATGCCCATGTGGGTTTTTTCGAAAAGCAAAGAGCTCGATACCTGGCGGATGCAGGGTGCAAAATCGTGAAATTCGGCGTTGAAAGCGGCAGTGAGCGCGTCCGCCGACAGATACTCCAACGCCGCATGAAGAATGAAAGTATTGTCAAAGCCATCGACACAGCCCACCAGTATGGATTGCACACCTCGGTATTTTTAATGATCGGTTTGCCCGCAGAAACCCGTGCCGATGTCATGGAAACCATCCATTTGATGGCCAGGGCCAAACCCGGACGCTATCGCTGGTCGTTTTTCTTCCCGTTTCCCGGTACCCAAGCCTATACGTTGGCAGCCGAAGGCAACTACATCGATATTGAAAAAATGGCCGCAATGGAAAACTTTACCGACGACACCTGCCTTAACTTTGGACCCGAACACAATCTTTTCCTGAAAAAAGTCGGCCGCATCATGCCCTGGTTTGTAAATGCTTACTCGGATCTTCCGGTAGCGGACTTTTACCGGAAAAAAGTTGATGAAATTCTGGAACTGGACGCCGGAGCCTGGGAGCAAAAAGCGGGGCAGATTGAAGAAGAAGATAGAAAAATATCTGAAGCGTTTGTCGATCAGGGCCTCAGCCACTATGCCATCAAATACAACCGCTTTATGGGGGTGATATCCGACTATTTCACGGCCGAAGACGGCTCTGGACAAAGGAAATGAAATCCTGGCCATTCCCGCAAAATTCAATCCTCACTCCCACGACAACCAGATCCATTGACAGCGGCTTTTGATGAGCGATCCGGGCATGATCCTTTTCCGTAGTTATTAAACAATCCGCACCCGCCGCCTGCGCGATTCGAACCATTTTTTTAAGGTCATCCCGGCTATATTTGTGGTGATCAGAAAACTCGAAAAACCCCATGGGATTGAATCCAAGCGTTGCGACCGTGCGCTGAAAATCGTCATTGCGCGCAATACCTGAGAAGCCATAGACCTTCTTATATTTAATTTGGTCTGAATCATGGGGCTTAATAAAATGCGATATTGCATTAAATGGGGTCGGGATCGCGCTTTTGACTGTATACATATAGGGATGGTGCGATGATGTGAAAATCGGGATATCCGGCATGTGGGCCTTTAGGCCGGCCGGGGTGGTTGCAGCAGCTTCACCCGGGCCGGTCGGCGACCGCGTCAGGATACAGGCTGTTGCCCGCCTCAGAGCGGTAACCGGCTCTCTTAGTATTCCCCTGGGCAGCAGGTGGGTATTTCCGAAGGGTCGCGTGTAATCCAAAAGGACAATGTCGATGTCTCTTCTCAGCTTTAAATGCTGAAAGGCATCATCCAGCACAATCACTTCCGACTGAAATTTGCGGATCGCCAGCATGCCTGCCGCAAATCGGTTTTTGCCGACAATAACCGGTATGTTTTCAAGGCGGCCGGCGATAAGAAATGGTTCATCCCCGGCCTGTTCAGGATCCATTAGCAGGTTCCTGCCGTCGCTGACGACACCACCGCTGTTTGCAGCACCTCCTTTGTAGCCCCGACTGATAACCGCAACCCGGGCGCCCAATTGCCGTACCTTTTGGGCCACATAAATCGTCATGGGCGTTTTTCCGGTGCCTCCCACTGTAATATTTCCAACCGAGATCACTTTGCAGGGCAGTTTTTGGGGTCGCAATATGTTTTGCCGGTAGCAGTTTGCTCTTAGCTTTTGGGCCGTACCGTATAAAGCCGATATCACAAAAAGCAGTGACGCAAGCCGTGAAACCGAAATTGCGCCCTGGCTGCGCATGACAGATTCGATCTTTTTTTTGATTGACAGCATTCTAATCGGCATTTAAAAAATTAAAGACTGCAAAACAGGTAAAAAGGAAATTAGCTATCCAGGCGGCGACATAGGCAGGCAGCATGCCTCCATATCCAAGGGATGAGCAAAAACCCTGGATAATCCAATAGAGGAATACAATCATAATACCATACGTAATGCTTATCGCCAGGCCTTCGCGGGTGGTTTTTCTGAGCGTAATACTTGCCCCGATAATACCGACAATGATACAAGAAAGCGGCAACGCAAACTTACCCTGCAAGTCCACGCGGTAGGGTGTGGCGTCGTAACCATCTGCTTCGATGTCTTGAATGTAACGATAAAGCTCCTTGAAATTCATCTCTTCTGACTTCTTGGCAGCCCTTTTTAAATCTTCCGGTGACAAATCAATCTCTTCAACCTGCTGATCTGCAAAACTGACTGCATATGAACCGTTTTGAGCATTTAGCTTCTGCTCCATGACGTCATAAAATACCCACTGCTTGTTCTCGTATTTTCCTTTGGCAGCATCAACCCGGCGGGTAAGTCTGAATTGCTGATCAAAATAGTTGAGGGCGACTCCGGATATGGATTTATCCTGGGGGTTAAAGTATGAAATATACGCAATGGAGCGATGGCCTTTGATCCAGATATTTTTCCGTTCCGAGGTAACAGCATATTTTTTTACCTCGAAACGCCAGATCTCATTGGCCCTGCTGATGGTGATCGGCACAACTATCTCGGCTAAGATGAAGTAACCGATTGTAAAAAGAGCCCCCAGAGCCAGGATCGGTTTTAAAAAATAATAAACACTCATGCCGCCGCTTTTCAAGGCAATGATCTCATTGTTTTTATTCATCAGGCCAAAGGTAATCAGAACTGCCAGCAGGATGCCGACCGGAGTGATTTGGACGATAATCAGCGGCAGTTTTAGCTGAAAAAATTCCAGAGCCCGTGAGATCGGCAGGCCGGCTTCAATAAACTTATCGATATTTTCAAAAAAATCAATGGCGATATATATGACTGTGACCGCGGACAGAACAATCCCAAAATGTTTTAATATCTCTTTAACAAGATAGCGGTCGAGGATGGACATGCTGTCAGTGCCTATATTAACAGCAAGAAGAAAAGACTGTCATTTGCTGTATGGAAAAGATTTTTAAGATAGGTTCCTATGGGTTGTTGGCAAACTGCATCTGGTAAAGCTTATAATACTCCTGCCGCAGGCTCAGCAACTGGTCATGCCGGCCCTCTTCCACGATGCGGCCATCGACAATGACAATGATGCGATCGGCATTCCCGATGGTGCTGAGCCGATGGGCAATGACAAACGTCGTCCGGCCCTCCATTAAGTTTCCCAGCGCTTTCTGAACCAGGATCTCGGACTCGGAGTCCAGAGATGAGGTGGCTTCGTCAAGGATCAGGATGGGGGCGTCTTTTAACAGCGCCCTGGCAATACAGATGCGCTGTCTTTGACCACCGGAAAGCCTTCCGCCAAGCTCTCCGATCGATGTGTCAAACCCATCGGGGAAACCCTCTATAAATTCATAGGCATAAGCGGCTTTGGCAGCCGCTGCGATCTGCTGATCGGAAGCTTGCGGCGTACCGTAGGCAATATTGCTGCGAACCGTGTCATTAAATAAAATGGGTTCCTGGGTGACGATGGCAATCTGGCTGCGCAGTCCTGCAATAGAAAATTGACGAATGTCGACGTCATCAATCAATACCTGGCCCTGTGTGGGATCATAAAACCGCGGAATCAGGTTCACCAGGGTGGTTTTGCCCCCGCCGCTCATGCCAACCAGCGCAATGATCTCGCCGGGCTTGACCCTAAGAGTGATATTCTTAAGTACCAGATCCCGGTCATATTTAAAGGATACCTTCTCAAATGCTATCCGGTGAGAACCGGAAGGGATATCAACGGGTGAAACGGTTTCAATGATGTCGGATTTTCGTTCACGGATATCATAAATCCGGTCCAGGGCAGCCATACCGCGCTGGATGGCATTGTTTAAACGGGATATTTTTTTAAGCGGCTGGTACATTAGACCGACGGAGGTCAGAAACGACATAAACGCACCAAAGGAGTAGGTTCCGGATATGACGTGCCTGCCTCCATACCATATGATAAAGCCAACTCCGAGTCCCCCCAGCAATTCCATTAAGGGCGAAGACATCTCTCTGACTTTGTTTTCTTTCATCTCCAGTCTGAATATTTTACGGGACTTTTGTGCAAAGCGTTTTTTCTCGTGGTCTTGCATGTTAAAGGCTTTTACGATTTTAATTCCGGTAAAGGTTTCGTGCAAAAGCACACTTAAATCGGCCCAGGATTCCTGAACGCCCCGGCGCACGCGCCGAATTTTTCGTCCGATATAAAAAAGAGGATAAATCGCAATCGGAAAAACAATAAAAGTGAACACCGCCAGTTTGGGTATCAGAAAAAATGTCACGGCAATAAGCCCGACAACTGTAAAACCATCCCTGACAGATCCGGTAATCGCTGAAGTAAACATGGAGCTGATAATGGCAACATCGTTGGTAATGCGGGACATGAGATCGCCGGTTTTTTCACCCTGAAAAAACGCCAGCGGCAGTTCCTGGATGTGACCATACATGCTATTTCGCATGCGCCTGATGATATCCTGCCCCACATAACTTAACAGGTATCCTGATCCGTAGGACGCAACCCCCTTAATGGCAAAAACGGCGATAATGGCCACCGGAATCAAGACCAGCATCTGCAAATCTTTTTGTTCAAAGATCTTTTCAACAGCAGGTTTAACCAGGTAGGCGCTGACTGAGGTCATGGCCGCCACCATAGCGGAACACACCACTGCTACGAACAGCCTGGGCCAATTGTCTTTGGCCAAAGACAGCATCTCTTTGTGACGCTGGGTAAGTTTAAAAGATTTCAGACTTTTCATTTTTGAAGCATTCCAAGCGCCAGTTCCGCCACTCTGTCTGACGCACCGGCACCCCCCAATACATCGCGCAGGGCAAATAGCTGCTTCTTGAGATGATTTAATTGAACCCGATCCGCTAACATTTTTTCCACCGCCGATGAAATATTTTCGGCGCTGGCCGCGTTCTGCACAAATTCCGGCACCAGTTGTCGACCGGCTACCAGGTTGACCAAGCCGATATTTGGCACCCGAATCAGTGCGCGGCCCAACATGAAACTGATCGGAGACACCTTGTAGATAATTACCATCGGAGCGCCGTGTATCGCGGCCTGCAGCGTTACTGTTCCCGAGGCGGCAACAATCACATCACTGCGCGCAAACACCGTCTCAACTCCGTCGGAAATGATTTCGACATTCAACCGGCAAGGATGCTCGGCCACAATCATCTCAATCTGTTTGCGCTCAACTGAAGCGGCATGGGATATTATAAATCTGGCCTGCTTTAGTCTGTCTTTCAATAACCCCGCTGTATTCAGCATAACCGGAAGGTGCCGGCTAATTTCATTATCACGGGAGCCCGGCACCAGGCCGATGGTGACCTGTCCTTCACCAGCGGTCGTAAAAATCTGATCCGCTGTTGGTAAGGGGGTGTCAAGCAAAGGGTGTCCGACGAAAGTCGCCGGAACATGGTTTGCAGTGTAAAACTGCTGCTCGAAAGGCAGTATAACCGCCATATGATCGACAAGTCTACCAATACGTTTGACCCGACCCCGACGCCAGGCCCATATCTGCGGGCTGATATAGTACAATACCGGAATGCCTATCTTTTTAGCCGTAGCTGCCAGGTGAAGGTTAAAATCGGGAAAATCGATGAGGATGAGAAGCTCGGGTTTCAGGCTCCTTAACAGCTTTTTAATAATTCCCATACCTTTTAAAATACCGGGAAGTTTAGAGAAAATCTCCGTGATGCCCACCACCGTCAGCTCGGAAGCATCCACCAGGATGCGCACACCGGCCTGCCGGAGAGCCGGCCCGCCAATTCCGCAAAAAAACAGGGCGGGATTCTTTTTCTGCATGGCCTTTATCAATTGGGCCCCATGCTGGTCGCCGGATGCCTCACCGGCTACAATGGCCACACAGGTTTGATTGGAAACCGGGTTCATGTTTTCTCAAATTCCGACAGCCCTTAGTCAAGATACGGTTTAATGGCGATATTTATCTGATCGGTGATACTCAAAGCAACTTCCAGGGCCTGGCGCCCGGCGTTTCCTGAAACCACCGGGGTCTGGCGGGTGCTAACCGCCTGAATGAAGGATACAAGTTCATCCTCCAGCACGTCCGCTTCGGAAAATGAAAGCGGCCGGATGTCCATGCCGGGTATCAAATCACCGGCACAACTTTCGTCGCGACGGATGACGGTAATATCCCGCGTCGTAAAATCAACGGATACGTAGGCATCTTTTTGGAACAATCTGATTTTTCTTTGATTTTTTGTCGATATCCGGCTGGCGGTCACATTGGCCACGCATCCGCTCTCAAATTCCAGGCGCACATTGGCAATATCCGCATGCTCGCAGATGACCGGAGCACCCGCTGCATGAATGCTTTTGATCTTGGATTTGACAAGGTTCATAATAATATCGATGTCATGGATCATAAGATCAAGCACGACACTGACATCGGTGCTGCGATCTTTAAAAATACTCAAGCGATGGGCTTCGATAAACATCGGGTTGTGAACAATATCCTTGAGCGCGATCACCGCAGGATTAAACCGCTCCAGGTGGCCGATCTGCATAACACGCTTCCGGGACTCGGCGATCTCGATCAGGTCATCGGCCTGCTCCAGGGTCGCTGTCATGGGCTTTTCAATCAGCACGTCCAGATCATGGTTTAAACATTCCGCGGCGACGGAAAAGTGATCTTCGGTCGGCACCACAATGCTGACGGCATCGACCTGGCCGAAAAGATCGCGATAATCGCTGAAGGCACGGGTGTCGAACCTGCCTGCGACTTTTTCTGCCAGTACACGATTGATATCAACCACCCCAATCAGCTGCACATTGTCCATTCGGGAATATTTTTCAGTGTGAAACTTGCCAAGGTATCCAACACCGATCACACCGACGCGAACTTTGCCCATTAACCCGGCGCTCCCGTAAATAATTATGTAAATAAAGGAAAACTGCTGTTCCCCAAAAAAAAGGTTTCAGGTGTCAGGTTTCAGCTGTCAGGAACCGACCTTGCTTACAAGTAGGGAATGACTTGACTCAGACGCGCTACCCGAGGTGCAATCCACGCCGTTGAGATCCATGCCGCTTTTCTCTTTCACAGCGGCTTTCCTGACACCTGAAACCTGACACCTGAAACCATAACAAGCCAGAATCGTGTTTGCCAGCAACATATCTGTAATAATATCAAATAACTTCAGAGGCTACACTATCCCATTACCGTGTGATGCCCCGCTGGGAGGATTTGATGAAATTAATGAAGTTGTTGACTTCCGGCAAATGATCTACTTCCGCCTGGGCTCTTTCAATGGCTTCATTGAGCGTGATCCCGAAGCGGAAAAAAATACGATAGACTTTTTTTAAGGCGTTTACCGTGGATTCGGAAAAGCCATGCCGTTTTAACCCGACCCGGTTAAGACCGTGAAGTCTTGCACGATCGCCGGCAGCGATGACATATGGAGGAATATCTTTGGGCACTGCTGATTTGCCGCCGACATAGGCGTATGCTCCGATTCTTACAAATTGGTGAATCGCGACAAGGCCTCCGACGGTTACATAATCCCCGATGACGATATGACCGGCCAGGGTTGCATTGTTGGCCAGGATCACGCCGCGCCCCGTCTGGCAGTCATGGGCCACGTGACAATAGGCCATCAGCAAATTATCTTCACCAATTTCGGTTACCCCGGTACCAAAGGCAGTTCCCCGGTTAATGGTGGCAAACTCCCGTACCGTTGTACCACGCCCGATCTTGACATAGGTCTTTTCCCCCTTAAATTTGACGGCCTGGGGTTCGGCGCCGATGGATGCATATTGAAAAATATGGCAATTTGCTCCGATGGACACATAGGGATCGACAGTGACATGGGGGCCGATTACCGTCCCCGATTTTAGGGAAACATTTTCAGCAATAACCGTATAAGGTCCGATTTCAACATCAGTATCAATTTCTGCTTTCGGATCAACTATGGCAGACGGATGTATCATTAACTCTCTCCAAAGGAAGCCATCAGTTCAGCTTCAGCCACTAACTGGTTATCAACAGAGGCGCTTCCGGTCATTTTGGCAACCTTGGTCCGCAGTTTTAAAATTTTGGCCTCAAATATAAGCTGGTCCCCAGGAACGACGGGTCTGCGGAACCGGACTTTATCCATACCCATAAAGTAGATGAGTTGGCCATGATTATCGGCAGGGCTTGATTCATAGGCCAGCAATCCCCCGGCCTGGGCCATGGCCTCGATAATGAGTACACCCGGCATGACCGGTTTGCCCGGGAAGTGCCCCTGAAAAAAAGGTTCGTTAATCGTAACATTTTTCAGGGCAACGATCCTGTCCCCGGGTTCCAGTTCGAGGACGCGATCGACCAGCAAAAAGGGATAGCGGTGTGGCAGGAACTGCAAAATTTTCTGAATATCATACTCGGCTTTCATTTTTTATTCCATTGTTTCGGAAGTTCAATCTTTGGATTATTTTTTGGCTTTGGCGGATTTTTGGTTGAGTTGCTGGATCAGGGTGTCGGATAAATCAACCGAAGTAGGCGCATAAACGACACCGCGCTTATCCATGATCAAAAGGTAACCTTCTTTTTTGCCGATTTCCTGGGTAATTGCAGTCACATCAGATTGCAGTTGCTCCATCAATTGGACTTGAAGCTTCTGCAGCTCGGAACGATACTTTTTTTGCAGGGTTTTAAAATCATTGACCTTGATGCGCTGTTCCCGTTCTTTTTCTTCGCGCATCTCTTTGCTCATCACCATGGATTCACGTTCAAGTCGCTTTCCAAGTTGTTCGATCTCCTGGCCTTTTTGCTGCAGATCAGCGGCCATTTTTTCATTTTCCTTTTTGAGTTCAGACTGGATAAACTTTCCGGCAGTGGAGGTTTCCAGAACCTTTTGAAAATCAATGACCCCTATCTTGGCCACATCCGCAGCCAATGAAAAATTACTGAAACAAATGACAATAAAAAAACAGACAATCCAAGCGATTTTGGATGCTCTCATTATATTCCCCCTTGCCTTAGAGCAAAGAATCCGGGCCATGAGGACCCGGCTTTGGCTCCAACAAATCTATTGGTAATTTCATTACTCATGGATAAAGGATATGTCAACCATATCCTATTATTGATGAATTAACACCCTATTTGCAACTAAAAACGTTTTGTACCCGGAAATGACAAGCTAATGACCCGGGCTGCCGACTGCCCGCCGATTTTTCTAAAAAGCCGAGGCCATGGAAAATTCCCAGTTCCCGCTGCCGCTATCGGTGGATTTGGGATCGAGGATCCAACCATACTCCAGACGGATCGGCCCCATGGGCGACTTCCATCGAATGCCGCCACCGGCGCTTTCCCGAAGCTTACCGAGCTCAATATCCTCCCCTTCAGCGTAAATATCTCCGGTGTCAAAGAAAACGACGCCATAGACCCCGGCCTGGGGGATAAGCGGAAATCGAACTTCGACGTTGGCCTGAACAAACTTATTGCCACCAACCTCGGAGCCGTTATCATCGTGCGGAGCCAGGTCGTCACGGTCAAACCCCCGCAGCGCATCGATGCCCACCATATAAAATTTTTCATAGTCCGGCAGTGTTTTCCCCTGAAGCTGTTTTACATATCCGGCTTTGCCGTGCAGAACGCCAACCGTTTTCCAGATCAATGGAAAATACCAGCCGGTTTCGCCAATGATTTTGTTAAATCCCACCGTTCCCCCAATCCCCGCGAATTCATAGGTTCCCGTATGCGTGGATCCTTTTGTTGGATTAAAGAGATCATCTCTGGAATCATATCTTAACGTGGTGGTAATACTGCTTTTAATATTTTCACCCTCATCCCTTTTGATGGAGTCTGCGGCATCGTCACTTACGTTTTTGATATCTGCAATATCATAGGTGTAGGTCAGATAAATTCGGGTAAAGTCAATTACCGGATAGCCCAAACGCAAATTGCCGCCGTTACTGTCCTTATCATAATCAGAATATTCGTATTTCCAATAATAAACATCCGCACCGGCTGACAACGGAATATCAAATAACCACGGCTCTGTAAAACTCAGTGTATATCTGGCAGTTTTTGCTCCGACCTGCCCTTTTAATGCCAGCGTCTGGCCGCGTCCAAACAGGTTGCGCTCGGATACAGAACCGGTCAGAAAGATGCTTTCAACGCTCCCGTAGCCGGCGCCGAAACTAAAGGCGCCGGTATTTTTTTCGGTTACATTGATGCGCAGCCGCATCTTATCGTCGGCACTGCCCTTGACGGTGTCAACCTTTATATCCTCAAAATAGTCTAGTCGATATAAGTTTCGAATACTGCGCTTTAACCTTTGGCCGCCATAAAGTTCTTGCTCATAGACCTGCAACTCCCGCCGGATCACTTTATCACGCGTCTTGGAGTTGCCGCTGATTGTGATTTCTTCAAAATAAACCTGCTTGCCCTTGGCAATGTCAAATGTAATATTGACGACGAACTTCTCGGGATCCTGCTCAATGCGCGGCGTAATATCGACGTTGGCATACCCTTCATCGGCATAAATATCGGTCAGCGAGATCACGTCCAGGCGCAGAACATCCCGGTTGTAATAATCCTCCTTTAAAATTTTTAATCTCTCCAGCAGCTGCTCCGGAGGAATGATCAAATCTCCGGCCATCGTCACTTCGCCGACCTTGAACTGCGGCCCCTCAACAATGCGGATGGTTATGACGATACCCTTCTCCTCGAACTTGATTTCCGGCTCGCCGACTCTGGCCTGGATGTACCCATGATTTTGATAATAAGAGGTCAGTTTAGCCATGTCCTGATTGAGGTTTTCTTCGTTAAGATCGCCGGCCGATGTGAACCAGGAAAGTATGTTTTCTTCGGAGGTCTCCATCAGCCCTTTCAACTTGCGGTCTGAATAGGCACTGTTGCCGACAAATACAATTTTCTCAATATGAAATTTTTTGCCCTCGTCGATTTCATATTCGATATCTGCCTGATTTTCTTTCAGCGGGTAGACATTAAATTTGACTTTGGCATTGTAAAAGTTTTTTTCTTTATAAAGTTCTTCAATCCGCCGCATGTCACTTTGAATGGTATTGATATTAAGGATGGAGCCCTTGCGGATGGTCAGAACCTCTTTAATTTCATCATCATCATAAACCCAACTGTTGCCTTTAACGAGAATGCCCCGCACGGTTGGCTTTTCCTTAACCACAAAGATGATAATTTTGCCGTCGGCAACCGTTTCAGAATCAACGCGAACATCATCGAAATAACCCATCGCATAAACGGCTTTTAATTCGTCAGATAGGTTTCTTAAATTAAATACGTCACCCTTTTTTACTTTTAAAATTCTTCGGATGGCGTCTTCTTCAATACGCTGGTTGCCCTTAATTAGAACCCCAGCAATCGTCTCGCGCTCAAAAAGCTTTAAGGCCATCTTCTGGACCAGTGCTTTTACGGTGGCGGGAAGATTTTCGACACCTTCGCCTTCGGCTGAAAACGCCTGGGGATCTTCGACCTTCTCCGAATGCAGCATTTTGGCATCCAGGCTGAAATTCTGACCGAGCCAGGTCAAGCTTCCCCAGATAACAATGCTGCCTCCGGTTTCAACTCCGATCTGACGCAGGGCAGCCGGACTATCTGCCCGCAATCCGCGCGCAGCCAGGGTCCCTTTATCCAGAATGAGTACTCGGGCGCCTTCCTGCTCCAGCTGGGTTTTAATAACTTCGGGGATTTGCTGCTTTAAATAGGACAAATCTTCCTGGGCATATATTTCAAAGGGCAGTATGACAACGCGAACGGGTTGTTGCCCATGGGCACCGTCGGCTGTTAAAAAGATTAGTAGGAAAAGGATCGGGCAAGCGCGCTTAATCATAGAATCCTTTTATACCGCTTCCCATAATTATATTCGGGCTGAAACACTGCATCATTCGTGATGAAGTATCGGTCAAGGCATCGCCGTCAATTTTCCCTCTGCAATCGTTACACGGCGGGACATGCAAGCAGCAAGTTCCATGTTGTGGGTGACCACAACCAGTGTCATCGAAAATTCTCGATTCAGTTCCATCAGCAGGGAATGAATGTGATCGCTGTTGGTTTTATCCAGATTACCGGTGGGTTCATCAGCGAGCAGAACGAGCGGTTTTAATACCAGTGCCCTGGCCAGGGCCACCCGCTGCTGTTCTCCACCCGACAGCTTGCCCACACGATAATTTAATCTATCCTTCAACCCGACCCGGACGAGGACTTCCTCTGCCGCCTGAGCCGCAAGTTGTTTCCGCGTGCCCTGAATCAGCGCCGGCATCATGGCATTTTCAAGCGCGCTGAATTCGGGTAAGAGATGATGAAATTGAAATACAAACCCCACTGATTCGTTGCGAAAGCGTGCCAGCTTTAAATTGTCAAACAAAAAGACATCTTCACCTTTAAACAGCAGCTTTCCGCTGTCCGGCCGATCCAGGGTACCGATTATATGAAGCAAAGTGGATTTGCCGATACCTGAAGCACCCACAATGGCCACGGTCTCAGTGGCAGGCAGATCAAAATTGAGCCCTTTTAATATATCAATACTGACCCCGCCATTGGCAAAGCTTTTGCTCAGATTTCGTACGGTGATGATGTTTTCCCCCCGTTCGGAATCTTTTTCATGATTCTCATTTAACATGGTTTACCCGAAATCCCAATTGAGCGTTTTTCGCTCAATGAGAATAATTCTAACCGTGTCTGATAGCCTCGACAGGATTAAGTTTAGATGCCTGGTGCGCCGGATAAAGGGTCGCCAGAAAACATATCAACAGGGCTGCCGCAATAATCGAAATAACATTTGTAAATTCAAGCTTTACCGGCAGGGAACTCGTAAAATAATAAATATCTCCGGCCAATTCATGGACATTAATGTGTTTGAGCAGAAAGCAGAGAATGAGCCCCAGGCAAAGTCCCAGCAAGGTGCCGCAGGTGCCGATGACCATGCCGTTAAAAACAAAAATTTTTCGTATGCTCCTCTCGGTAGCTCCCATGGCCTTTAGAATTGCAATGTCCCGGGTTTTACCCATAACCATCATGATCAGGCTGCTGGCGATGTTGAAAGCCGCCACCAGAATGATGAGGGTCAATATGATAAACATCACCCTTCTTTCCAGCTTAAGTGCTTTGAAAAGGTTGCGGTTCATCTGCATCCAGTCCATGGCCCAATAGGGGAACTTCAGTTTAGATGTAATTTTTCGGGCTACATTCCCGGCGTCATATATATTGGTCACCCGAATATCAAGTCCGCTGACGGAATCTCCCATACGCATTAACTTTTGGGCATCTTTTATATTAATGTAGGCAAAGGTCTGGTCATAATCATACATACCGGACTCAAAATACCCGGTTACCCTGAACTGTTTCATAGCCGGTACATGCCCGATGGGAGACAACATTCCCCGGGGAGAAATCAAATAGATGACATCGCCTTCCACAACCCCGAGGTTTCTGGCCAATTCACGTCCCAGAACAATGCCCGGAATAGCGTTTGAATCGTCCCGGGAGGGGCCGGCGGCTTCCGGATCGGGCAGATTCACCCGCTGAAGGGTCTTCATGACCCGGCCGACTGATTCTGGGTCTATCCCCCGCAGCACCGCACCGGAAACTCCACCGGTCGCACGCAACATGATTTGAGACAGGATAAACGGTGTGGCGGCCTCAACACCTTCGATCTGTTCGACTTCTTGCAGCGCGGTACGGTATTCTGTAAAATCGCCTCCGTGGCGTCTAAGGATCACCTGGGATTGTCCGCCTAATATTCGATTCTTTAAATCAGCCTCAAATCCTGCCATCACCGCTATAACCACTATCAGGGCCATTACTCCCACCGCTACCCCGGCAATGGAAAGAAAGGTAATCAGGGAAATAAAAGCCTGTTTTTGTTTGGCTCTCAGGTATCGGCCGCCGATGAATAATTCAAATGACATAGTTTTATAATCTAAAAATTGTGAATTTAGGAATTCCTCACTCTTTATGCTTCATGTGCGGAAAGAAGATGACTTCCCGAATGGACGCAGCATCGGTGAGCAGCATGACCAAACGGTCGATGCCGATGCCCTCACCGGCGGTCGGAGGCATCCCGTACTCCAGGGCTTCAATATAGTCGTTATCCATACGATGCGCTTCTTCATCGCCTGCCTGCCGCCCTTCAACCTGCTGACGAAAGCGTTCAAACTGGTCGGCCGGATCATTGAGCTCAGAGAACCCGTTGGCTATCTCGCGCCCGGCAATAAACAGTTCAAATCTCTCGGTAAGATCCGGCTGCCGATCACTGCGTCGGGACAGGGGGGAGACTTCGGCAGGATATTCAGTAATAAAAGTCGGTTGAATCAACTTGGGCTCCACCAGGGCGTCAAACAATTTGGTGATCACCTTGCCCAGTTGTCCGGTTTTGGTAACTTTAATCCCCTCCTGGGAGGCAAATTTGAGGAGCCCTTCCTTGTCATTTAAAAGAGCCGGATCAATACCTCCCAGTTCCTCGAGTGCCGAAAAAAGTGATAACCGGCGCCATTTTCCTGAAAGATCGATGTCCTGGCCCTGGTAGCTGATTTGCGCCGATCCGGTAACCGCTATGGCGATCTCGGCAACCATTTGTTCGGTCAATTCCATCAGATCGCTGTCGGTGGCATAGGCCTGATAAAATTCGAGCATGGTAAATTCCGGATTATGCTGGGTGGACACCCCTTCATTTCTGAAATTGCGGTTGATCTCAAAGACTCTCTCAAATCCTCCGACAACAAGACGCTTTAAATATAATTCCGGCGCAATGCGCAGGTAGAGATCCATTCCTAAAGCATTGTGATAGGTTTTAAAAGGAGTGGCTTCCGCCCCTCCGGGGATGGGTTGCATCATGGGCGTTTCAACTTCCAGAAAATCCCGCTGAATAAAATAATTGCGGATCTGTTGAATGATCTGGCTGCGTTTTAAGAAAATATCCCGCACGTCGTCATTCATAATCAGGTCGACATAGCGCTGACGGTAGCGCTTTTCGGGATCGCGCAACCCATGGAATTTCTCCGGCAGAGGGCGCGTGGCTTTGCACAGCAGCGTCAGTTCCTGGGACAGCAAGGTCCATTCGCCGGTTCGGGTTTGAAATAGTGGGCCTTTTAATCCTACAAAATCGCCGATATCAAGCTGTTTGAAAAGCCGGTAAGCCCCGTCGCCGATGCGGTCTTTTCTGACATAGGCCTGAAGCTGTCCGGTCCGGTCCCGGAAACGGATAAAAGCACTTTTGCCGAAACTGTTGATCGCCATTATGCGACCGGCGGTGACAAAAACCGGTGCGTCTTCGGCCAGGCTGTCAGAGGACTCATCGATAGCGTTTTGAATATCCCTGACGGTGTGTGATACGACAAATCCATTGGGAAAAAGATTGATCTGGCTCTTTTTTAATTCTTCAATTTTTGTTTTGCGTTGTTGCAGCAGTTCGCTATATTTTTCCATAGTATTATCGATACTCAAAGCTGTTTTAGAATAACAGGTTTCGGTTTCAGACTCTGATGTTAAATCGTCTTAATTAGCGTATTTGCTGGATAGTGTCAAGATCAAGATCGAATCGGCAGGGTTATGTCTGGGCTAGCTTTTATTGACTCACCTAAAAAGAGGTTGCTATTGCGGATATGGCGCCAACGTCCCAAATCACAATACTCAAATTTCAAAAAAAATGATGTTGCATTTGGCGAGTTAGGTCGGGGATTCGATCTGTTTGAACTGCAGGGTGAAGGTGGTTCCTTTGTTTGCTTCGCTTTCGACATTCAGCCAGGAGTCATAAGCATCAAGAATGCGGTGGACGATAGACAGCCCGAGACCGGTGCCGGTGGGTTTGGTGGTGAAGAAGGGATCAAAAATGGTTTTAAGCCCCTCAGGCGATATCCCGCAGCCGTTATCGGTAATTTTGATGCAGACGCGTTTGCTTTTTGACTCATACATTTCAATGTCGATCACACCTTCACCTTCAATGGCTTCTGACGCATTTAACAATAGGTTCCAGAGAATCTGCCGCAGGTGAACAGGGTCCATTGAAATCCATAAGTTGGGTTGAATTTTCTTGGTTATGGTGATGCGACCGTTATTGGATGCACCTTTTTCAAATAGTTCGGCCGTTTCGACTAATACTTTATCGAGCTCAATGACCTCAACTTTTCCGGCCGGCGGCCGTGCATACAACAGAAAATTGTTTGCCAGTGAACTTAAACGATCGGCCTCGCGCAAAATAATCTGCATGAGTCTGTCATGATCAGGATTATAACGAATGTCTTCTTTGAGAAGCTGTATGGATCCGGTCAGGGAAGCCAGGGGGTTTTTTATTTCATGCGCCAGACCGGCAGCCATTTCACCGACGGCTGCCATTTTCTCAACCCGCTTTACGTGATTCTCCATGACCCGCAGTTCTTTTCTGGTAATTCGAACTTGCTCCGACAAAAAACTGCTCAAAAAGGCGACCGCGAAACAGGCGGTCATGGTTATCAGAATTTTGTAAAGCACCTGATTCCATGGATAATTTGATGCGAGCATCCCTTGATCAGCAACAAAAGGATAGATGACACCATAATATTCAAAATCGATCAGGATTCCGAACTGGATGCTGCAAATCGCCGCGATGATCAGGGTTCCCCGGATCGATAGCAATATGCTGGAGTAAATGATGACAACCAGATACAGAAACGAGAAAATGCTCGAAAAGCTTCCGGTAACAAACAGGATCGCCGTAACGACCATAGTATCGACTAGAATCTGGGCATAGGCAAAGGCGATGTTCTTTTTAATGCGATCGATGACCAGGGCATACAAAATCGATAGAAAAAAAATAGCTGCAATGAGACCGTATAAAAGTTTGAGAGGGGCGCCGATGGGCGGGGGGGATTCTCCGAGTTGCAGGACGATGGACGAGCCCAGAACCAGGGTTGAAAAAAGAACCCGAAAAAGCATCAGCCACTTCAATTTATCATTGAAGTCCTTTTCGGGCATTTGCAAGGCGTGATCCATAGATATAGCAATTGAAGGGTATTAAAACGGTTTGGGGCTGTCACAGGTACGCTTGGTTCTCTAATAGATCCAAGCGTACCTGTGAATTTTTGTTTTACCGGATCGTTGACATGGCTAGGACATGGCTCCGGCCATTTTGAATATCGGAAGATACATGGCAATCACCAGGCCACCGATGGTGACGCCTAAAAAAACCAGCATAAAAGGCTCGATTAATGCGGTCAGGTTGTCTACGGCCTGATCAACCTCCTCATCGTAAAAATCGGCGATTTTCTCGAGCATGGCATCCAGGGCACCGGTTGATTCGCCAACCCCGATCATCTGGCATACCATCGGAGGAAATACACCACTTTCGTTTAGGGGATCCGCCATTGTGCGGCCTTCGGCAATGCCCGAACGAACGCTGTAAATCGCCTTTTCAACGGTTCGGTTGCCTGCAGTTTTGGCAACGATATCGAGTGCTTCCAAAATAGCCACACCACTGGCCAGCATGGTGCCCATGGTACGGGTAAACTTGGCGACAGCCACTTTGCGCAGGAGCGTCCCGATTACGGGAATCTTTAAAAGCATATTGTCAACCAGATCCCGCCCCTTTTCGGTTTTGTTAAACTTCTTGAAAGCAATCGTAAACAGAATAATGCCGACGATGATATAGACAATCTTGCTTTTGACCATATCGCTCATGGCCACAACAATCTGAGTGGGCATTGGAAGCTCACCGCCAAAGTCGGAAAACATTTCCTGAAAAACCGGTATTACAAACACCAGAATAACTGCCAGAACCACTATCGCGATAATCAAAGTGACGATGGGATACGTCATGGCCCCTTTTACCTGGGATTTGAGCCTGGCGGCCTTTTCCATGTAGGCCGCAAGCCTTCTTAAAATTGCATCAAGAATACCGCCGGCCTCGCCAGCGGCAATCATATTGACGAACAGGTCATCAAACTGTTTGGGAAACTTTTTCAATGCTTCGGCCAGGGTTGCCCCGCCTTCAACGGATTCCTTGATATCTTTGAGCATTTTTCTAAAGGTGGCATTGCTTTGTTGTGAGTAGAGAATGTCGAGGCATTGAATAATAGGCAATCCGGCATCGATCATGGTTGAAAATTGTCGGGCAAAAAGTATAACATCATGCTCTTTGACTTTGGGCTGAAGAAAAGCGACGTTTGCAAAAAGGTCTTTTGGTTTTATCTTGATTTTGGTCGGCGTAATCCTCTGACGAATCAGCTGGGCCTTAACAGCTTCTTCGCTGACAGCTTCAATCTGGCCCTTCTGGGTTACGTCACTTCTATTTTTGCCCGTCCACAAGTAAACTGGCATGATCTATCCTCCCTGATGATTTGAAGTAAGACGCAGGCCGGTGATCCGTGCCTGATCTTTGAATCCGGTTCAGTTTGCCTCCGTCTGGAAACTGTTATTTTTGATCAGAGGCAGGCATATTTGACGATAATATAATATTCAGAATCATTATCGGCCGCAGAAGAAAAAAACTTAAGTCTTTTTGACAATAATATTTGAAAATTAATTTCACACCCCACCCTTCTCCGCCGGCTGATTGATGCAACCTTGACAGGACCGGTGATAACGGGTTCGATTGCAAGGACTGGTAGATTTAACTTTTTAAAATTATTAAAAAAACTTTACGCACCATAATATAAATCATATTATACGGCCCTTGGAAAGTCAAGGATCGTAACTGGCTGGATTCAAACGATTTCAACCATATTTTGCGGATCATAAGGCGAACCCGGGTCGGAGACGGGATAAGGTCATCTAAATAAATAACTAACTGAAATTAATCAATTTATACATTTATCTGGCATTCGGTTTTTTGAAATTCCAATCCCCGGATCCAACTGGTTTGGAATTTGCTTTGGCCTTCCCCCGGGACCCGGAATACGATAGTGGCAATACCTGTTTAAATATGTTAACCTATGATGTTTGAATGTTTGACAAAATGGCCACTGCGGGGAAATTTTTCCATGGACCCCATGGGTGCCTCCATTCCCCTAAAGTATCAGGGACTACAACTGTGTCTAAAAGCAAAAAACCGAATAAAAATAAAGACGTTACCGTCATAACCACCCACGTAAATGCCGACTTTGACGCATTGGCCTCCATGCTTGCAGCCCAAAAGCTGTATCCGGATGCGCTGGTGGTCTTTCCGGGCTCCCAGGAAAAAAATTTAAAAAACTTTTTTATCAATTCGATGGCCTACCTGTTCAACATGGTGGATGTCAATCGAATCGACTTCGACAGCATCACCCGGCTGGTTCTGGTGGACACCCGGCAGACCGGCCGCATCGGCAAACTTGCAGAACTGATGGACAAACCCGGGATTGATATTCATATCTACGATCATCACCCGTCCACCGAAAACGATATCAAAGGCAAAATTGAAATCCAGGGTGAAACCGGTGCCAATGTAACCATCCTGACCGAGATTATACGGGGAAAAGACATCCGCATCTCTCCGGATGAAGCCACTATCATGTGCCTTGGAATTTACGAAGATACCGGGTCTTTCACGTTTCCTTCAACCACTGAAAGGGATTTTCTGGCCGCCGCTTATCTGTTGTCCCAGGGAGCCAATTTAAATATTGTTTCCGATCTCATCGCCAGGGAACTCAGTCCGGAACAGGTCATCCTGCTAAACGATATGATTCAGGCGGTTACCCGCTATTACATCAATGGTATCGAGGTCGTTGTTACCAGCGTCACCATGGAAAAATATATGCCTGATTTTGCATTTCTGGTCCAAAAAATGGTAAAAATGGAAAATCTTGACGCTATCTTCGCCATTGCACGGATGGAAAACAAAATCTACGTGATCGCCCGCAGCAGAATCAACGAAGTGGATGTCGGCACTATTTTGGCAAAACTCGGCGGTGGTGGTCATCCCTATGCTGCGGCGGCATCAATTAAGGGCAAAACGCTGGCGCAAACCGAAACCGGACTGGTGGAAATCCTTTACGAAAAAATCAGAGCCAGCCGCCAGGCCAAGGATTTGATGTCATCGCCGGCCATTTCCATCAACCCCGATGTGACCTGCAAAAAAGCCCGTAACATTATTACTCGCTATAATCTGAATGCGCTTCTGGTCACGGAAAAAATAAACGGCACTGAAAAGCTTTGCGGATATATCACCAGACAGGTGATCGAAAAAACGCTCTACCATAAACTCGACCGGGTTCAGGTCAAAGACTACATGACCACGGAAGTGGCCACCGTTGGACCGGATGCCGATCTGACCGAAATACAAAAAAAAATAATCGACAACAAACAGCGGATTTTACCGGTTGTGGAGGGTGAAACCATCGCCGGAGTCATTACCCGCACCGATCTATTAAATATCCTGGTACGACGTTCTCAGCCCTTGGCGGATGAGGCCCCGGATCCCGGAAAGGAACCGCCCCATGCGCATACCCGCAATGTTATCCGGTTTATGAAAGAACGGCTTTCAGCCGATCTGATTAGAAATTTGCAGCAAATCGGTGAAGTGGCAGATGAAATTGGTTTAGGGGCCTATGTCGTCGGCGGGTTTGTCCGGGACCTGTTTTTGTACCGCAGTGATGAGGATATTGACATTGTCATCGAGGGCGATGGCATTGCCTTTGCCAAAAAATACGCCAAAATAGTGGGGGCCCGCATCCATACCCATGAAAAATTCGGAACCGCCGTCATAATTTTTCCGGATGGATTTAAAATTGATGTGGCATCAGCCCGGATGGAGTATTATAAATTTCCGGCGGCCCTTCCGGTGGTGCAAATGAGCTCGATCAAGCTTGATCTTTACCGTAGAGATTTCACCATTAATACGCTGGCGATTCAACTGAATTCGGATAAATTCGGCCTGCTCATCGATTTTTTTTCTGCTCGCAGGGATCTCAAGGAAAAGATAGTTCGGGTGCTGCATAATCTCAGTTTCGTTGAAGACCCCACCAGAGTGTTTCGTGCCATTCGATTTGAGCAGCGCTTTGAGTTCACCATTGGCAAATTAACCGCCAGCCTGATGGCCAATGCCATCAGCATGGATTTCTTCAGAGAGCTGAGCGGCAAAAGGGTATTTGCTGAATTGCAACTCATCCTTAAGGAAGAAAATCCGGTGCCTGCCATCAAACGGCTGAATGATTTTGATCTGTTAAAAGTGATTCACCCATCGATCAAACTGGACACAGATTTATCGGCCACTCTCAAAGCAGCTAAAAAAGTTCTGTCCTGGCATGATTTGCTTTTTTTGGAGGAATCCTATAAAAAGTGGATCGTTTATTTTCTGGTCCTGGTCAGAAATTGCAAGCCCCATATTACAAAAGAGATCTGCCGGCGTTTCGAGCTGGTGCCGGATGACGAAAAAATATTGTGTACCGAGCGCTTTGGAGCCGATAGATGTGTGTTCTGGCTTGAGCGAAATTTGCCGGTATCTGACAGCGTTCTTTACCGCAAACTCACCGGATTTAAAACCGAGTTGATTCTGTTCATGATGGCGATTGCCAAAAATAAGGCCGTCAAAAAATCCATATCCCATTTTTTTACAGATCTCCGCCGCACCAGGATCACATTAAAGGGCAGGGATTTGACAAAAATGGGGCTGCAACCCGGCCCGGTCTACCGGCAGGTGATGGAGGCTGTTTTGGATGCCAGGCTGGACGGTACGCTCAAATCCAAAAAAGATGAAATTGAATTTGCCCGCCGGCTTGTTGCCGAGCAATAAGACAGGCCAGAGCCCTGTACTGGAGCTGACCGCGGATTTTTGATTGCACATGTCGATAAATTTGCTATAGTGGCGCTTTTCCAGAACCGTGTAATTATTCGGGGGTAGAATCTCGAGGAGGAAAACAATAATTTGATGAACCCAAAAAAACGCATTTTAAGCGGCATGCGGCCCACCGGACCCCTTCACCTGGGCAATCTGCTGGGAGCACTGGCAAACTGGGTGAATATGCAGGATGAGTATGATTGCTATTTTTTTATCGCTGACTGGCATGCGCTCACCAGCGACTATGACAATACGGCACCCATTGAAAAAAACCGCAAAGAAATCATGCTTGACTGGCTAAGCGCCGGACTTACACCGGAAAAAAGTACGCTGTTTGTTCAGTCCTTTGTCAAGGAACATGCCGAACTCTTCTTGCTGTTGACAATGATTACACCGGTGCCGTGGCTGGAACGCAATCCAACCTACAAGGAACAGATTGGCGAGCTCAGCAGCAAGGATCTGTCCACCTTCGGTTTCCTGGGCTATCCCGTGCTGCAAGCCGCCGATATTATCATCTACCGGCCCCACGGTGTCCCCGTGGGCGTAGATCAGGCACCCCATGTTGAAATTACCCGGGAAATCGCCCGGCGCTTTAATCATTTCTATGGAGATATATTTCCGGAACCGGCCACCATCTTAACAGAGACCCCTAAAATTCTGGGTATGGATCGGCGCAAGATGAGCAAAAGTTACGGCAATGCCATCTTTTTGTCAGATAGCCCGAATGAAATCAGGGCCAAAGTATCCCGCATGATCACCGATCCTCAGCGCGCACGGCGAAGTGACCCGGGGAATCCCGATGTATGCAACGTGTTTGATTTCCACAAACTTTACACTGACGCGGATACGGTTAAAGAAATCGACCAACAATGCCGGGCGGCGGGAATCGGGTGTGTGGAATGCAAACAGAAAATGGCCCAGGGTCTCGTATCAGCCCTTGAACCGATTCGTGAAAAACGGGCCTTCTACGAAGCGCGTCCTGAGATGGTCAACGAAATTATGGTCGAAGGCAGCAACCGCGCCCGCAAAACCGCCTGTGAAACCATGGAAGTGGTGCGGGCGGCCATTAAGATTTAAGATTGAAAGATCCAATAGCTTGATTTTATTTCGGTGCCGTTAATTAGGAAAATAACAAATCACAAGCACCAAATAACAAAAAAAATCCAAATTCGAAATCTCAATGACCGAAACGGATTAATCAATAAGTTCAGCAACCCATTCTTTGTTTCGTCCGCCGCAGGCGGATTGGTCATTGGATATTATTTGGGATTTGGAATTTGTTATTTGGAATTTATAGACCAAAACAAGCGGAATCGCCGGAATAATAACACTGAGTTTAAGTTTATTTAAAAGCATTATGATAGATACTCTTTACCGCGTCCAGTTGGATGAAATATTCGAGGGCCCCATGGATCTGCTGGTTCATCTGGTCCGGAAAAATGAACTCGATATTTATGATATCCCCATCGCCCTGATCACCGAACAGTATCTCCAGTACCTGGAGTGGATAAAGGCCATGAATATCGACTACGCCGGAGATTTTCTTCTGATGGCGTCCACCCTCACCCAGCTGAAATCACGGATGCTGCTGCCCGTCCATGATGGCGAAGATGAGGAAGAAGATGTTCTGCAGGAGATCACCAGACCTCTGATAGAATACCTCCAGATGAAGTCGGCCGCCGATGAGCTGGTTGAGCGCAATCTGCTGGGCGAAAAAACATTTATTCGAAATCCGGACCGCGGTGAGTTTCTGACGGGTTCGGATGATGAGTTCATTAAGATCGGCCTGTTCGAGCTGATTGACGCCTTTCAGAAAATTCTTGAAAGAATCCCCGATGAACACCGGGTCGATATGAGGGCCGATGAAATATCGGTCAAAGATAAGATCGCCCAGATCATTGACATCCTTGAAGCCAAAGAGTCGATAACTTTTTTAGAGTTGTTTTCCGATAGCCCGCATAAACATGAGGTCATCGTCACATTTTTGGCTATCTTAGAAATGGTCAAACTCACTCTGATAAGGATCTTCCAACATGTTCAAACCGGTGTCATACGGATATTCTACCTTTAGGCACTTTTTCCTATGGAAAATATTAAACATATCATCGAAAGCCTGCTGTTTGTAGCCGAAGAACCGCTGACGGTTGATCGGATAAAAGGCATTCTCGCCCAGGCCGAAACCGCTGAAATCCTTAAAGCTGCCAATGAATTAGCGGCTGAATATGAGGATCGTCAGGGCGGCTTTTATCTGGATGAAGTTGCGGGTGGATATCAAATCCGAACTCGCCCTGAATATACCGAATGGATTAAAAAGCTGATCCAGCCGAAGCCGCTGCGCTTGAGCAAACCGGCTCTGGAAACCCTGGTAATCATCGCCTATAAACAACCCATCATACGCAGCGACATTGAACATATCCGGGGGGTTGATTGCGGCGGCGTGCTGCGCGTGCTCCTTGAGCGCAAACTCGTCCGGATTCTGGGCCGCAAGGAAATAGCCGGCCGGCCGCTGATATATTCAACAACCAAGCGCTTTCTGGAGGTCTTTGACCTGAAAAGCCTCAGAGACCTGCCGACGCCCAAAGAAATCGAAGACCTCGGGACTGCCGCCACCGAAAAGACGGCTGCAAATATTTTTGATACCGCCGCGACATCAGAAACCCTTCTGGAGAATTCAGGCGGCCTGGAAGCGGCAGGAGGCCGACTCGAGGAAACGGAATCATTAGAGACAGGCTTCCCGGCAGAGCCGCCGGACCGGGATACACTGGGCGAAACCGAAAACGATATCGAACCGGGCCCGGAGCCGGACAACCCGGATAAAGCGTTTGAAAAAAGCTCTTGATTTAATTCTAAAGACCCATTATCTATAAACAATCCTAACAACGATACGGGCGGTTAACTCAGCGGGAGAGTGCTACCCTCACACGGTAGAAGTCACTGGTTCAAACCCAGTACCGCCTACCAGTAAAATCAAGGGGTTACAGCGCTAGCTGTGGCCTCTTTTTTGTTTTCTGCTATCAGCCGGTTCAAATTTGGTATCAAACAATCCATATGCTACGACAGTTTTCATCCAAGAAAATTCTTATAGTGTTTGTCCTCACTTTGTATTTCTTATTGCTCGGCCACAAACTAATGAGACTGGGGATGCACGCCGACGGTGTCGAATATGCCAATGTCGCCAGAAACCTGGCAGACGGGCTCGGCACATTCTGGAAGCCCTATCACGATGATCTTCTACATCCGGTTTTTCATGAGCATCCACCGCTGGTATTCTGGATCCAGTCACTTTTTTTTAAACTGTTCGGCGATGGGCCATATTTTGAGCACTTTTACGGATTATTAGCCGGTCTGGTTATTTTTGGCTGCACGGCCTGTTTCTGGCAGCAGGTCCGCCACGACTTTCGGCATTCATCATTGGGCAATTGGTGGCCGATATTGCTGTTGGTGTCTCTGCCGATATTTACCTACACCCTGCAGATAAATCGTCTCGTTAATACCTATACCATTTTGGCAATATTAGCTGCTTATGTCGCCTATCTAAGCGTCATCAACAATAAACTTACGATTCTTTTCAGTTTGTTGTCTGGGGTATTGGTTTATCTGGGCTTTATTGCCAAAGGACCGGTGGCTTTCTTTACTTTGGCCGTGCCGGCCATTGCATGGATTGCGCTCAAAGCAAAAACTTCTAAAGCGGTCATCAGCACCCTGCTGGCAATCGTCACCTTCACGGCCATTTTGTTTGCAACTTTTTATTTTTACCCAGACAGTGCGGACTTCTTGAAAGGATTTTGGCAAAATCAGGTCGTGTTAAGTCTCAAAAGTCAAAGATCCCCCGGAGACACTCACTGGTATCTGGTGGAACGCTGGGCAGCAGAAATGGCCGTACCTGTTTCAATCGCCATGCTTTTTATGGCGTTAACCCGGATACCCTTTCGTCAAATTGGCTTCAACCGGCCGGCCCTGTTTTTTTTGCTGATTGGGTTGTCGAGCAGTTTGCCGTTTCTCATCAGCACCCGGCAACACAATCGCTATATTTTCCATTCCTATCCTTTCTATGTTTTGAGTTTGGCTTTTTTGACCGAAACCATCGGCTTTAAAATACAATCGCTTTTAAAAGACAAGCCAAAAATCCGGAGAGTTACCGGGATGATAGCCGTCGTTTTCTTGCTGGCCGGCATTTCAAGCATGCTGTATAAAAAGGACAACATTAGAGGCAGACCATTTTATAACGACATCTACCTCCAAGGTATTCAGCTGCCTGAGCGGATTACCATCTCGGTATGTCAGGAGACAATGATTCGTGACGAATGGCTTTTTGTAGATATGCAGCGATTTTACAAGGTCAGTTTGACACCAAAAATGGGAAACGAATATCTTATTGTAGACAAAAACAGTGAATGCAATCTGCCCCAAGGCTATCAAAAGGTTAATCGGCAGCCGACCCTAAAATATATTCTTTATAAAAAATGCCGATAAATGCCATGGATTTAAAATTTAACGATTTTTTAGATTTTGCAGCACCCGGCTGGCCTTGCCTTTATCCATATCATCCAAGGCAAAGGCGAGGGCAAGCTCCAGTAGGGTTGACTTGTTGTCAATGGCGACCCCGGCCAGTTTCAGCTCATGGAATTTAAGGGTAAATCGCCGAAGAACATCCACTGAAATATAAAAACCGGCCTTTTTCTTGGAAGCGGTGTGGAGCGACCTTCTAAGGGCTGGCGTTGATATCCCATAACCGGTGGCCGATTCAACCGGGTCCAATGCGGTTTCCTCAAAAAGATCAGGGGTATCCTTGCTTCTGGCTGTCATTTTTCATTATCCTCCTGACTAAATTATGGTAATCATAAGCCCCCTGGGCCCGAGCCCTGTATTCAAAAATCGTCCGCCCAAGAACCGGGGCTTCCGACAGGCGAACGCTGTAATGGATTGGATCGCACATCTGCCGGCTGAAATGTTTTTTGAGCTGGTTGAACATAGCATGACTATGGCGGGTCCGGCGATCAAACATGGTCGGCAGGACATATTCCAGCCGAAGATCCAGGTTTAACTTCTGAGCGGATTGGAGGTACCTGAAAAAGGTTTTCAAACCCTCCAGGGATGGTCCCTGCAGGGCGACCGGGCAGAGGACCTCGGTTGCCGCCATGAGAATGTTGACACTCAGCACATCCCAGCCCGGCGCACAATCAAAAATCAAATAGTCCAGTGCACCTTCCCTGGGAACCAGTTTTTGGGCCAGAACGGTTTGCCGGATGTCCTGGGGTTGTTCTCCCAGCCAGTTTTTTAATTCCACCAGCCGGATGCCGCCGTCTAGAAGCCAGAGATTTTCACGGGTCGGATGGAGGGTTTCATTTCTGGAAATAGCTTGCCCGTTTTTCTGGCGCTCGGTAACAAATTCATAAAGACCGAATTCCGGCTTTTGGCCCAGAAATTTGGCAGCCTGCCCCTGGGTATCGCAGTCCACCAGCAAAACCCGTTTCCCAAGAGAAGCCAGTCCGTGGGCCAGATTGACAGCGGTAGTGGTTTTACCCACTCCGCCTTTGGCCATTGCCACTGCAATTTTTCGCATTATTTAATACCGTGTTCTTATGTTCTCGAATTCATCTGTTCGTATATTACAGAATTCTTCTAAAAAATGCAACCGAATATTTATGAAAATACAATAATTATTGGTGTTTAATTTTTAGTGTTTGGTGTTTGCAAATAAGAATACAAAAGCAGCTATCAGGATATCTGTTTCATACAAAACACTAACTTCGAAACACAAAATACGTGATGAATTTACTTTTTTTCAAATTCATCACGTATTTCCAGTTAGGTAGGTTTCATCCAGAGCACCTTCAACTACCGGAAGGGTCGCGATGGCAGGTGGTTTGAACCCAAATACCTGTTCGAGGAAATCGAGGGTAATCCGATAGGTCGCACCCCACAGGATTTCTTGTTTATTTTGGGCCTGAAGCCGAAAGCAGGGAAAGTCTTGCATGGATTCGGTTTTTCCCTGGCCGGGATTGCTGGCCATCCTGAGTCGATAGCGACTGTAATAGACCGGATTGAGAAGGTCACGCAGGGGGAGGTGGACAACTTTTTCCACCTCCCAGTTGGGGAAAAATCGTTTCTGGCGTTTAATCCAGCCGACCATCGGATAGATCGTACGTTTAAACATCACCAGAGATTGGGGCGTCAGCGGCCCCAGAAAACTGACGCCAAAGGGATTCAATCTCATTTCTTCAAAGCTTTCCCGCAAACCCGTGGCCCAGAAGATCGATATCGTTTTTGCCATCCGGGCGTGGCTCTGTTGCCAATTTTCCCCGCGGCGCCAAAGCCCCAGCGCGGTAAACGGCAGCGAGAATAAACGTGCCAGATAAGGATCAATCCGAGGGGCGATGCTGCCGCCGGGAAAGCACAGATCACCGGGCTGTTTGACCTTTAGCGAGCGCTTATTCAAAACGATGCAGGGTTCTGCGCCCAGGTCTGTGTTTGCGGGTGTGTGCCCGAGAAGCATGACGACACCGGCGGAGGTTTGCCATTCGATCTCACGGTCAGAATAAATTTTTTCCTGGCGGCATTGATCACCAAGGGTACTGATCACATGCTGAAGGAGTCTGGATTTATCTTTTAAAATTTGAGTTTGTATTTCGTCGACCCCGAACATGCTAGACTGATTCTCCGATCCTTTTTTCATAAGCGCTGTTGAAAATCATCTGTTGTTAACTTATATTTCTGGTATCGTCAAACAGTAGATTCGAAACAGGGTTGACAATCACCTGCCGGAGTTTGTAAACAGATAGTTTCTGCAACCCGATTAAGATTCACCCAACCGGCTGTGGCTATATTTACAAAAGGAGGAGATTTACATGAAGGTCGTTAAAACGGGTCGCCTGATTTTAAGGATATCGCTGGTGGTTCTGGCCTTGGCTATTCTTCCGGGCCTTTGTTTCGCAAAAGAGGATGATAAAAACAGGCCCGCAAGGTCTGTCAGCATGGCAGCTGAATATCCAGGGGTGGCGGTTTCCTCCCAGGAGGATGTCAGCATGGATCTAATCTTCCACAATAAGGGCAGAACCGATGAAACGGTGGAGGTCTGGGTTTCCGATTTGCCCACCGGGTGGAAAGCCAGGATCAAAACCTATCGCTTTACGGTGACGGGAATTCATGTCCCGGCCGGCGAGGACAAAACCCTGACCTTTGATGCCCAGCCCCCCAAGGACGTGAGCCCCGGAAAATATACCTTTCGGATTGAAGCCAAAACCCAGGACGGCCAGTTCAAAATGGCCCAGGAAGTTGTGGTAACCATAACCGGAGCCGAAGAAAAGCCAGCTGAAGACCGCGGCGTCAAGCTGACCACATCGTACCCGGAGATTCGCGGGCCATCGGATGCCGCCTTTGAATTTTCCATGGAAGTTAACAGCAAACTGGATAATGATGCCGTCTTTGATCTTTTCGCCCAGGGGCCCAAGGGCTGGGAAATTAATTTTAAACCCGCCTATGAAACCAAGTTCATCACGAGCCTGAGACTAAAAGCCAACCAGAACCAGACCATCGCCGTGGAAGTCAAACCCCCACCCATGACCGCGGCCGGCGAATACCCGATTACTGTCCGGGTCAGTTCCGGTGATGCCAAAGGCGAAGTCCAGCTATCGGTTATTCTGACCGGGACCTACGACCTGGAAGTCGGTACACCCAACGGCCTTCTGTCCCTGGACGCCAGGCAGGGCAAACCCGCAAATCTTTCTTTTTACGTTAAAAATACGGGGTCGGCGGCCAACCATGACATTAAGTTCATGTCCTTTAAGCCCGAGAATTGGAAGGTTGCGTTCAGCCCCGAAAAATTGGATGTGGTAGAACCGGGCGATCTGAAACAGGTTGAGATGACCATCACTCCCTACGAGGACGCCCTGGTGGGTGATTACTCGATCAGCGTTAATGTTGAAGGTGAAAAAGCCTCCAAGATTATTGAATTGCGCACCACTGTCAAGGCCTCGGCAGCCTGGGGCTGGGTGGGCATTGGTATCATCGTGATGGTGATTGCCGGCCTCTTTGGAATTTTTCGCTGGCTGGGAAGGCGCTAGAATGGAAAGCAGAAGGGTCATTGAAACAAACGAACTAACCAAAGTATATAACGGTGACGTGGCGGTGGATCATCTGTCATTTGCCGTCAGCGAAGGGGAAATCTTCGGATTTCTGGGACCTAATGGTGCCGGCAAGACAACCACGCTGTTGATGCTGCTCGGATTGACGGAACCCACCAGCGGCAGTGCAAGGGTTCTGGGCCTGGATCCCACCAGAGATCCGATAAAAGTGAAGGCCACCATCGGCTACCTCCAGGAGAATATGGGATTCTACGCTGATTTAAACGCCGTTCAGATGTTGCGATTTGTGGCCGAACTAAACGGTTTGACCGGCAGCGAGATCGACGGGCGCATCGAAGATGCTTTGCGTAATGTCGGGCTGGCAAAAGAATCCAAAAAAAAGATCGGCGCTTATTCACGGGGAATGCGACAGCGTTTGGGGGTTGCTGAATTGCTGATCAAAGATTCCAAAGTTGCTTTTCTGGATGAGCCGACCCTCGGCCTGGATCCGGATGCCACCAACCGGATCATGGAGCTTATCGAGGGCTTGGGCCGCGATAAAAAAATGACGATTCTGCTGTCCAGCCACATGCTGCACCAGGTTCAGAAAATGTGCAACCGCGTCGGCATTATGATCAAAGGGCAGATGGTAGCCCAGGGACCCATGGACCAATTGGCCAAGGAGAAGCTCGGCATTGGCCAGGAAAAATATTCTTTGGAAGAAATTTACATGAAATATTTCCAGGAGGCCTAGCAGTGCACGGCATCAAAGTGATATCAAAAAAAGAACTGGCAGATCATTTCAGCAGCTACCGCTTTGTCATTATCTTCGCCCTGATTGCCATGATCAGTCTGATAACGGCCTATATAGTGGGGCTCAACATCAGGCAGCAATTGGAAGGGGTTGCCAAACCCCGTTTTATCTTTCTGATGCTCTTTACCGCGCCGGGTGCGATGTTTTCCCTGGTACAGTTTGTGGCTTTCTTTGGTCCCCTGGTCGGCCTCATACTTGGATTTGACACCATTAATCGCGAGCGCAATGAAGGCACATTAAGCAAGCTGCTCTCCCAGCCCATCTACCGGGATGTCGTTATCAACGCCAAATTTCTGGCCGGCGTAATCATGATATCCATCATGCTGGTTTCCATTGTGCTGGTTATCACCGGCCTTGGTTTGCTGGTCATGGGCATTGTGCCGGGAATGGAAGAAATCTGGCGCATTATCTTTTACCTGATCATCAGTATTATCTATATTTCCTTCTGGCTGGGGGTGGCGATCCTGTTTTCGATCTTATTTCGCAGCACCGCAACCTCTGCCCTGGCGTCTCTGGCAGTATGGATATTTTTTTCCTTTTTCGTATCCATCGGTGCTAATATTGCGGCCAATGCCCTGGCAGGCGACCTGCCACCGGATAGTCCGGAAGCTGAATTGCAGCAGGTCAAAATCATAAGAGCCTTTAAACTTATTTCTCCCATGGAGCTTTATACGGATTCAACGGCAACGATCATCGATCCGCTGCGCAAATCCAACCGTTCGATTATATCGGTGGGCCCGCTGGAAAATATTTCCATGTCACGTTTTTCAGGGCCTCTACCATTGAGTCAAAGCATATTGATTGTCATTCCCCACATCATCTCACTGGTCGCCATCACCATCATCTGCTTTGCCGTATCTTACACGGTGTTCATGCGGCAGGAGATCCGCTCGTTATAGGTCCGAGCTCAGTTTGTCAAAACGGGGTTAGAGATAGTTTTTTAGACGACGCCCTGGTCCAGCATGGCATCCACCACCTTCACAAACCCGGCAATGTTGGCCCCGTTCAAATAGTTGCCGGGTGTTCCGTAAGCTTGGGCAGCTTCCAGGCAGGTAGCGTGGATTTTTTTCATAATAATTTTGAGCCGCTCATCCACTTCCTCCGCGAGCCAGTTGAGACGCTGGCTGTTTTGAACCATCTCCAGTCCTGAAACCGCAACACCACCGGCATTGGCGGCTTTACCGGGTGCATAAAGAATCGGCTTGCTCAAAAAAATAGCGGTGGCCCCGGGCGTACAGGGCATGTTGGCACCTTCACAGACCAGCTTGACATTGTTGTTGATCAGAGCATAGGCATCTTCTTCAGTGATTTCGTTTTGAGTGGCGCACGGGAAGGCACAGGACGCCCGGTGAGTCCACAGGGGATTTTTTTGCCGACTGATATCAGTCTGGGTGTAGACCGCACCGGGATAATTATCAACGTAATCCTTGATCCTGGCCCGGCTGATATTCTTGAGCCGCTTGACAAAGGATAGCTTGTTTTTATCGATTCCTTCTGGATCATATATGTAACCGGCAGAATCTGACAGGGTAACCACTTTGGCACCCAGTTCAATCAGCTTTTCAGTGGTGTGCTGGGCCACGTTGCCGGATCCGGAAACCAGACAAACCTGTCCGTCGAAGGTCATCTTGCGGGTGGCCAGCATTTCGGCGGCGAAATAAACGCACCCGTATCCGGCCGCCTGGGCCCGCACCAGACTGCCGCCCCAGTTAAGGCCTTTGCCCGTCAGGGCGCCTGTAAATTCATTGCTCAGTTTTTTATACATGCCGAAAAGATACCCGATTTCACGTGACCCCACTCCGATGTCGCCGGTAGCAATATCCTTATTAAAACCGATATGCAGGTAAAGCTCTCTCATAAAGTTCTGGCAAAATCGCATCATTTCGTCATCTGATTTGCCTTTGGGATCAAAATCTGAACCCCCGGCCCCGCCCCCCAGCGGCATCGTGGTCAAGGCGTTCTTAAATACCTGTTCAAAGGCCAAAAACTTTAATATGCTTTGATTCACGGACGGGTGAAACCGCAAGGCCGTTTTATAAGGCCCTATGGCACTGTTCATCTCCACACAAAATCCACGATTGACCTGTACGTTGCCCTGATCATCCGTCCAGGGAACCCGGAAGGTGACGATTCGTTCGGGCTCGACAATTCTTTCAAGGACAGCCGCCTGACGATAGTGCGGATTTTGGTCCAGCACCGGTTTGACGCTGTCCAGCACCTCCTTGACCGCTTGGACAAACTCTTTTTCATGCGGATCTCTTGCTTTAATAATTTCCAGAATGTCGGACATATTTCCCCCTGATAATAACACCACAGATCAATGGTAAGTGTTTTCGTCTGCTTTAATCTGACTGATAAATTCAATTCAATGCGAATCAGCCCAGCCGTTATACGGGATCAATACTTATTCGATTTTCAGATAAAATGTCAATAGTCACCCGCACCCAATCCAGCCTATCAAGGTGTATCGGAAAAAAAAGGATATGCTGAAACCGCTACTTTTGCTGCGATTTTGCCTGGATCAGGGGGTAAATCAGTTCCCGGGCTTTTTGAAGATCTTCGGCCGTGTCTATTTCAATCCATGCCAGGTCTTTGTCCGCCACGGCATGGATCGGGGTGATCTGTTTACTGGTTCTATAAACGCATTCTTCATAATGGTAATTTAATTTGCCGTTTTGGAAATCTTCTTGGGCTTTGCAAAATACAAATTCCAGAAACTTGTGTTGAAATTTTGAAATTCCGGCCAACTCACCAATTGCATTTTTCTTGCTGCTCTCAGAAATATTTTTCCCCAGTTCGGTTATTTCCTGTTGATCGTTGGTGCAAATGTAGACCTCGTCACCGGAACCGCTCAATCCTGCGACCAGGACACAGTTGGGGTGACCGCCATCCAGCAGCAGGGATATGGCCCGGGATTCGTAGAGCAGGTCCGACTCCATTAAAAGGATCTCATCTTCGATGATATCCTTGACCAGCGCAAGGGAATACATGCTGCCGCTGACGGCATAATTATCATTTAATACATAGCGGATTTTCAAACCGTGATAACGAGTCCCAAATCTCCGGGTGATGGTTTCGTGGCGAAAACCAACCACCAGAATCACATCGGTTAGCCCATTTTCGATCAGGGCGTCCAGGGAATACTCCAGCAGGGGTTTGCCCTCGATTTCGATCATGGCCTTAGGCATCGTGTCAGTTTTGGCTTTTAATCGGGTTCCCTTGCCGGCTGCCAGAATAATTGCCTGCAATCTTTGGCTCCTTAGGTATGCTGACTCAGAATCTCTAAAACCAAACAAATTACGTGAGAATTGGAATAAATGGCAATCTTTAACCTTCCGCTTCAGCCTTGTTTTGATGTCTTGGGCAGGGGGTCTAACTCCAGTAATTCATAAATCTTTTCTACCGCGGTATCGGTGGCCTGACCGGGGTTAAAAAAGAATTTTTGCGCGAATTGCTTTCGAATGTCACTTTTTTCCTCCGGATGGGCGAGACCGTGTTCAACGGCAGCTTTCAATTCAGAAACATTTTTGACTACCTGCCCGCAATCTCGGCCCCATGCCAAAAGATCTGAAATCTCTTTGCCCCACCGATCACGTTCCTTATTTTCCACTTTTTCAATCATCTGGTCTATGTGATAAAAGATAACCGGCCGGTCCAGGAGACAAAATTCATAGGTTACCGAACTGACATCGCTGATGAGCAGGTCGCTGACAACAAAAGCCGGGCAGATATCATAGCCCGTCACAATTCTCATGTTGGGTGTTTTTATCTCTTCAAGATGGTGCCGCCAGTCCTTTGGATTCTTTTTGCGCCACATCCGGTAGTTGCGATCGTGCAGCTTTATGATAAAATTTACGTCCATTGCGGATACGGTTTTGATAATGTCTTCACCGGCATGTTCAAGGGATGTGCCGCTTGTTACCGAGCGGGTGGGAGCATACAGCACGGTGGGCCGGTCGTTATCAATGTCAAATTCCTTTTTGATTGCAGATGCATCAAGGGTGCCGTCCACCAGGCAATCGACTTTGGGCATACCGATTTTTTCCAGACGGGAATCATTTTCAGGAAGGGTGCCGGTGGACAGGAATTTATCATACAGGTAGGCGCCAATGATAAAGAGTTTGTCAAATCTCAGGGCCTTGGGGGAGACGGAGTAATTGTCAATGCTGACGCTATGAAACATCTCCACTTTTACGGCCGTTCGTTTGGGTTTGAAAAAATAGCCCGGACAGATACACATGTCGAATTTTTTCAGTTCGGCAAACTCGTGTCGGATCAATTGGACATTTTTAACGCCGACTTCCCCGTATAATTTTTTGGGGCTATGCTTGGCTGTAAACCAGACATCGATTCTATCGTCAGCCAGCATCCGGTCGGCGATAGGCTTGAATATGATATAATTCATCGGGGTTGAGGATGCAAATACGATCTTTTTTCTTTTTTCCATCAGTTTTTTTATCCGCTAGCATCTGTTTTTCAGAATAAAAGCAAACGATCTAAACCGTGACGCCGTGTTCCTTTTTAATAAAGGCCATATTCTCTATTGCATTTTTATATTTGACCTTGCCGTAATTGTAATAGTCGAATTCGATTTTTGAAATGTTGAGTTGAATCAGGCTCCACAAAAACCAGTAAATATCCGGAAACGGTTTGAACAGATCAATCAGAAAAAGGGTTCGATCAAAATTATCGCCTTGACAGTATTCCGCAACAATGCCCTTTTCCACCTCGCGGGGAACCAGGATCTCCTGGAACATATCGCCGATATCGTAGTACCGGGGTGCCATTCCGGCATATTCCCAATCGATGATGTACATGGGTGAATCGTATTTAGGTCTGGCATCTTCATTGATGAGGATGAAATTGTCGGCCAACAGATCATTGTGGCAGGCCGAATATTCCGATTCAGGGATATTTATAATCCTGGTCAGTTTTTCCAATCGTTTAATCGTGCCGGCGATATCGAATTCAGGATATTCAATCTTGAGACTGCTGAGGATGGTGAACATTTTTTTCACTTCCACCATCGGGTTGAATACTTTTTGCAGTTGAATCCCGCTCTCATGAATTTTACGAATCGGATCGACTATTTTCGGATAAAGAGATTTGTCCCGAAAGTGATCATTGGTAAGGACAATCGAATCACCGATAAATTCAACGATGGTGACGCCTAGCTCGGGCATGAATTTTACCATCCGTGACGACACGCCGATTTTGGCCATCTCAATTATGGTGCGGGCCTCGCAATGGCGGTCAATAAACAGTTCAGTCTGGTCGCCGTAAATTCGGACGGTGTAATCCCCTGCTTGCGATTGAATGCGGTAGAGTTTGTTCGTAATTCCGCCGCTGAGCTGGGATATCTTTATATCAAGACCCTTCCATTCAGGCAGCAGTTCGCAACAGACGTCTTCGGTAAATTCCTTCTGCAACAGGCTCACTGAATCGGACATATTAGCTTCCTTTATATGGCTTCTGGTTCGGTTGCTTTTCCAGGATCGTCGGGACAGGTGTGATCCAGAGATCAATCCCCTTTGATTAATCTGTAAAAATATAACGGAGGTTAGTATCGAGTCAATCCTTTTTTTGGTTGAAGCAAGTGTGCAGTGCCGTATAAAGGTCCGTCGGACGTTAATTCACCAGGTTTATCGGTACCGTCAATAGCCGGGCTTGCCACAAAAAACTTGGCAGTGCCGGATCCAGCAAAGTAATTAAAATGGAACATTTGATATGTCCACCGCAAGTTTGCCATAAATCGCTTGACAAATTTCTCAGTTCTAGTAAGGAAATATAAATTCGATCCGACCTGTCAAACTTAGCTTTGCGTTATCGGTATGGTGGGCAAAGCTTTTTTTTGACAATTGCATAAACAGGCAGTCCGTTTAAGATTTGCGGCCAGCAGTAAGGACGCTGTGGCGTATCAAACCATTGTCGATAAACCGTTACCCTGACATCCTTTTTTTCACCATCGACCCTATGTATCGGTCGATTTAGTTTGATCATCCGTTAACCCCAACAACATGAAAGGAGCCAGCTATAATGAAAAGACGCGATTTTCTCAAAAAAGCAGGTGTGGGAGCAGCTGCCGTGGCCGCCGCCACGGTAAATGCGCCCTTTGTGCATGCCGCCAAGAAAACGACCATCAAATGGAGAATGCAAACCTATGCCGGCCCGGCCCTGGCAGAGCATGTTATTAAAAATTCCATCGATTGGTTTAACAAGGCAGCCAACGGAGAGATGGTGATCGAACTGTACAATGCCGACCAGCTGGTGCCCATGAGCGAGCTGTTTAGAGCACTGACGAAGGGGACCGTCGACGCCGTCCAGAGTGATGATGACTCCATCGCGGCGCCCGTTGACGTGGCCATATTTGCGGCTTACTTTCCCTTTGCTTCCCGCTACTCCCTGGATGTTCCCGTGCTATGGAACTGGTATGGGCTGAACGAAATCTGGGAAGAAGCCTACGCCGAAGTCAAAGGCGTCACCTGGCTGAGTGCCGGAGCCTGGGACCCGTGCAATTTCGCTACCCGCAAGCCAATCAACCACCTTGAAGATTTTAAAGGTCTGAGAATGTACATGTTCCCCACCGGGGGCCGATTCATGCAGCAGTTCGGCGTTGTTCCGATGTCCCTGCCCTATGAGGACGTCCAGATGGCCCTGCAAACCGGTGAACTCGACGGCGTTGCCTGGTCCGGCATCACCGAGGACTATACGGTCGGATGGGCAGATGTCACCAAATACTATCTGACCAATCCCATATCCGGCGCCTGGGCCGGCTCTTACTTCGCGAATACCGAGTCATGGAACAAGGTGCCGGAACACCTGAAAATGCTGTTTCGGCTTTCCATGGACGCTTCGCACTACTACCGGCAACACTGGTACTGGATGGGTGAAGCCAAATACCGCACCAAGGGCGGAAAGCTGACACTCACCACCATCCCCAAAGAGGAATGGAAGCAGGTGGAAGATGCCGCCCTCAAATTCTGGGACGAGACCGCTGCCAAGAGCCCCAGGAATGCCAAGGTGGTTAAAATAATCAAAGAATACGTCAAAACCATGGAAGAAGCCGGTCCTCCCTACCGGTACTAAAACCTCCGGTGTTTTGAGCATTGAGCAAATAAAGCAGAGTGCGCCTTTCCTGGCTCCCGTCTAATACCGCCAGGGAAGGCAACTCTCCAATACTAAAATTGATATCAGGTTGAGCGATTTATAACCAAAAGATGTGCCAGGACATTGACGCATAAGGGTTTGTGAAAACCATCGTGACGCCGCTCTTCGAGCTGCAAGTCCTGCAAGCTGGAAGCCGGCGGATCGAATAATTTTCGCAAATCCCGCATTAGGCTGGACTGCGCAATAGATCGGTGCCGATCGGGTAAAAAATCGCTCAATTTTAATTTAGGGCAATTATCCACTGGAAAGGGGCTAACATGCCTAAAGCAGTAATATTATTCGTACGATATGTTGAAGCAGTCAACACAGCGGTAGGTAAGTTCTCGATGTATTTGGTCTTCGGCATGGGCGGCGTTTTGCTGTTTGAGTCGTTAGCCAGAACCCTCTTTAATCAGCCCCACATATGGGTCGTGGAGATAGCGCAGTTTCTGATGGCCGCCTATTACCTGCTTGGCGGCGGCTACTCCATGATTCTCAAGGGGCATGTCAGAATGGATCTCCTCTACGGCCGCTGGTCGGCGAAGGGACAGGCGCTGGCCGACCTTATCACGGGTCCCTTCCTGATGTTCTATCTGATTTTTCTTCTCGTCGGCGCCATCTCCGCGATTGAATATGCAGTATCCTACGGGCAAAAAAATTATACCCCGTGGGCACCGCCCCTGGCCCCCATCAAAATTATCATGGGAATTGGAATCTTGCTGATGCTGTTGCAGACAATCGCCAGATTTTTCCGGGACCTGGCCAGGTATAGGGGGGAGAAAATTTAGCATGAGTTACGAACTTATTGCCATACTGATATTTACCTCGATGTTGCTCATGCTGCTAACCGGGCAACGTGTCTTCGCCGCTATCGGCGGTGTCGCCACCCTTTTCGCTCTTATGCTGTGGGGCAGGGGTTCTTATGAGATGCCGTTCAACGCCAGCTTTGTTCTGCTGAACTGGTATCCGCTTTTGACCCTGCCGTTGTTTATCTATATGGGGTATATGTTTTCCGAATCAGGCATCGCCAGTGACCTTTACCGCATGTTTCATGTCTGGACCGGTCCGGTACATGGTGGGTTGGCCATCGGCACCATCGGCCTTATGGTTGCCATATCGGCTATGAACGGATTGAGCGTCGCCGGTATGGCGATTGGCGCCAGTATCGCTTTACCGGAAATGCTGAAACGCAAGTATGACAAGGTCATGGTCACCGGCGTCATCCAGGCCGGCAGTTCCCTGGGCATCATGGTCCCGCCCAGCGTGGTCCTGGTTCTGTATGGCATGATCGCCAGGCAAAACGTCGGTCGGTTGTGGCTGGCCGGTGTTTTCCCGGGCCTCTTGCTGGCCGGCTTATTTATTTTATACATTGCTATCAGATGCAGACTTCAGCCGGAATTGGGGCCGGTGTTAAGCCTGGAAGAGCGGCGGCAGATAACCTGGAGCCAGAGGTTGCGGCTGCTCCGGGCCGGGATCATTCCGATCGTCATTATTTTTTCCATGACCGGGCTGTTTCTGATGGGAATCACCAGTCTCGTCGAGTGTTCGGCAGCCGGTGCGGCGGCTACGACCCTTGCCGCTCTCCTCAAGGGGCGGCTGAACCGGAAAGTAATGGAAGATACCCTGCGCAATACGTTGAGCGTCAGTTGCATGTTCATGTGGGTAATTCTGGCAGCCCTTTGCTTTGGTGCGGTCTTTGATGGTCTGGGTGCCGTGCATGCAATCAAGTCGCTGTTCCTTGACAGGTGGCATCTCAGTCCGTGGGGCGTCCTCATCATGATGCAGATTACTTACATCCTGATGGGCATGTTTCTGGACGATACGGCCATGCTCATCATTGTTGCACCTCTTTATGTCCCTTTAGTGATCAGTCTGGGCTTCGACCCGATCTGGTATGGTGTTCTCTATACGATCACCTGCCAGATTGCCTACATGACACCTCCCTTCGGCTATAACCTGTTTCTGATGAAGGCGATGGCACCTCCGGAGGTAACCCTGGCAGACATTTATCGCTCGATCATACCTTTTGTGCTGGTCATGATAGTGGGTTTAGCCCTTGTGATAGTGTTTCCCGAGGTAGCCCTGTGGTTACCCGATTTATACTTTGGGAAATAGAGTCGGTTAATGGCGCTAATGCCGGCCGAACCATCGCTAGGAAGTATGGATAACAGAAATGAAACTAACGAATATCAAAATCAAAAAGATCCTGTATGCCACCGACCTGTCGGAAACCTCCGTCCACGCCTTTGCCTATGCAGTCAGCCTGGCCAATATGTACAGCGCCGGCATTACGATCCTGCATGTGCTTGCTGAATTCCCCGGGGAAGATTTTATAGCGAATATGATCAATACCGAGACTTGGGAAGAGATCAAAAGCCGTCATTATTCCGAGGCCAGAGACCAGTTGATCGGCAAAAAAAGGGGTTCTGTCGCCATCAAGGAAGTTCTCGAGGCATTCTCCGAAAAAGCACAGGCCGATGCCGAAGATCAGGCCTTTGTCACCGACGAAGTTTTAATCAAACAAGGAGCCCCGGCCGAGGTTATCGTTGAAACCGCCCGGGAACAAAATTGTGATCTCATTGTTGTGGGCACCCACGGTCACAGCACCCTTGCCGATGTCATGGTCGGCAGCACCGCCAAATGGATAATCAAGCATTCGCCGATTCCGGTGCTGGTCATTCGATTGCCTTAGGCCGTCTTATTTATTCTGGGCAGACTTTAGATCTGCAACACAAAAAGATAGGGTTTGCTAATCTCCTCTGTTTTTTCTTCATCGTACAAGCCCGGGTAAAGCTGATGTGCACATTTGGGACAGGCACGTTTTCTCATCCAAAATTTCCGTTCTGCCGGCCTCAGCATCAATCCAATCACAGCAACAGACGCCTCGTCTGGAATTAGCAAATACAACTTTTCCACCAACGTTCGAAGTTGAAAAAAGGGGCCCGTTGAACAACGAAAGCCAGGGTCATGCTTCAATTCATAAGGCTATTTTTCTTACTTGAACTCAAGTTTCAACGGCTCTGAATTATAGCTGTTGTGCTCATGGGCGTCGTCAAATACAGCGACAGCAAATGGATATTTCTTGCGGGTATTAAATTGGATATCATCGTCATATCCGGTATCCAGTTTTCTTGACATCACCAGGGTCCATTTCCCGTTTTCCCATACGCCTTTGGTTTTTACATCGGCAAAACTGCCTTTCCATCCTGTGTTGAGCATATAACCGGGGATCTCCTGGCCATCCTGAACCGCTGTGCCTGCCGTTATCTCAACGGCCTCAGAAACCAGCAAGGCGTCTTCTACTGATGCCGTTATGGAGGGGTTCTGCATAAAGGCGGGTCCTGATTTGTCCTTGGTCTGGTTGCTCTCTGCCTTCCCCGAGCCGACATCTCGCTTTCGGCCCTCTTCAGGTTTTTTGCTCGGATTTGTCGTTACAAAGCCGTCTTCGGTATACCCCACCGGATTTGATCTGACAGATTTCCAATGCCACATATCGGCCTTTTCTTTTGAAGCGCTTACGGCATAGTACCAATCTTTTTCATTTTTAGATTCATTGTGGCAAAGAACCGCACACCCTTTGGTGGCAAACTTATCTATTCGATTAATTTCCCATGTTACGCCCAATCGGTCTTCATCTCCCTTAAACTTAGACCATTTACCACCGGTATTTTTCCATCTGTTTTTATTCAGCGTTTTATCTTTATCGGCCCACTCCAAACGAAAAAAAATTTCATCTTTGGTGTAAACGGATTTGGCCATAAGTTCGAGGGGTTTGCCTTCAACCGTTCCTGCGCCGGTAAGGGCAATCTTCGATTCTTGGGCCGCGTTCCATTGGGAACTGCCGGCATCTGATGGAGCAGAATCAACCTTCATTGACGTTAACACCAGATCCCCGTCCTTTGCTTTGGCCATCGATACCTGATTGACCACCAAGGTTCCAATTGCAGTAACAAGCAATATAATTAAAAATACTTTTTTCATTTTTTCCTCCTGGTAATTAGTTATTGAAATCGCTTAACAGCCTGTCAATTCACACCACGAAAATGCGGATTTATAAAACGGATTAATTAGAGAAAAATTTCTGTAGGTTTTTATCCCTCCTTGCCGTCAAGACAGGATACCGATCAGCGTGAGCGCGATAATTGCAGCCACGGCCAAAAGCATCAGGATCATCGCCAGCGGTCTTTTAGTCGGTCTTTTTTCGGGGCTCTTGTCAAGGAACGGTACCAGGAAAAGAACCAGGATGCCGCCGGCCGGGATGATGGCCGTAGCGATGACTTCGAATTTTCCGGGGAAAAATTTCAACAACTCATACAGGGACATGAAATACCACTCGGGTTTGGGAACAAACAGATTGTCGGTGGGATCGGCCGGGTCTCCCAGTCCAACGGGGAAAACCAACGACAGGATGATGGCGACCAGAATAAAAATCAGCATCATCACAAAAATTTCTTTGAAGAGAAAAGACGGATAAAATATTTCATCCGAATGCTCGATCTCTTCGGTTTTTACCTGTTTGTCCATGGCGATTTACCTGTTTCTTTTTTGCGATGAGAGCGTTTGCCAGAATAACGTTCCGACGCTACACAGATGCATCTTTGTTTGTGAGAAACTCGGTTCAAACGGAACATATTTATGACAACCGGTATAGTTTAAAGTGGTTTTGAGATCCCTTGCTTGCGGATCATGACGAAGTGTCCGATCAGGAAAACCAGGGTGGCCGCCGGCAGAAACAACACGTGCAGGGCGTAAAACCGGGTCATTGTCATCGCACCGAGGTTTTCTCCTCCCCGCATCAACCTCAACGTGTAGTCGCCGACCACCGGAACCGTGCCCATAATGCTGGTGCCGACTTTGGTGGCCCAGTAGGCTTTTTGGTCCCAGGGCAAAAGGTACCCCGTAAAGCCGAATGCCATAACCAGACAAAAAAGACACACGCCGGTCATCCAGTTTATTTCCCGCGGGTTCTTGTAGGCACCGTAAACGAAGACCCGAATCATATGGATGAATATGGTCACAATCATGAGGTTGGCAGACCAGTGGTGAACACCTCTGACCACATAGCCCAGCGGAACCTCAAAGGTTAGATAATCCACTGAGTCATACGCTTGCTCGGGTGAAGGTACATAATACAGGGTCATGAAATAACCGGTTACAGCCAGCATCACGAACAGAAAAAAAGTGATACCACCAAAACAGTAAGAAATATTGAGTCCTTTGGGGATGGGTTTGTCGAGGACATCCTTTTTTAAAATATCATGCATTTCCAGGCGCTCATCGACCCAGAAATATATGCGCTTAGGCAGGTTCATGGGAATCACCTCCATAAGGAACTGTTTCGGTGGCCAAAAAGATTTTGCCGTCTTCAATTTTGGTTTTATGCCTTTTTAACGGTCGGGGAGGCGGTCCGCTGATGACTCTTCCCTCCATGTCGTACCTGCCGTCGTGGCAAGGACATTTAAATATTTTTTGCTCTTCGTCCCAGGTTACAATGCATCCCAGATGAGAGCAGGCAGCGGAAACCGCTATCACTTCATCTTCTTTTACCCGCTTGACATAGGCCAGTGATCTGGTAGTCGCTGTCAACCAGCCGTCTTTTTGTTCATATTCCAGAACGACTCTGGCAAATCCGTGGGCTGCATCCTGGATATCTTCGGAGTTCAGCTCGACCCACGTTGATTTCGTTTTGTCAAAAGATGATCCAACGGCAAACCGCGCCAGGGCAACACCGCTTATCGCCGCAATTGTACCGGTAATCGTATAAATCCCGATTTCCATAAATTTTCTCCGATTCAAATCGGAATCTTTCGCCATTAGGACCTCCTATAATCAGATGCTCATCAGCTCTCGTCCCAACGAAACTGCGAGAAGCTTTTTTTTAGAGACCTGCCTGCTCTGGAATACACGCTGTCATATATTAATTGATGGATTGTGAAAAAAGCGTGAAATGATTGTAAAAAAGATGTGAAATCTTAAAAAAGGCTGGAAGATAATTGAAGAGCTTATTTTGCGGTGGGATGAAAAATCAATTGGACCGTGGTTCCGCTGCCAATCACGCTTTTAATTTCGAGCTGCCAACCAAATCGATCGCATAATCGACTGACAATGGATAACCCCAGACCGAACCCTTGACTGCCGCTGCCGCGTACATGGGGTTGCGTCACGGTCTTCAAATCACTTGCGGCGATGCCCACTCCGGAATCTGAAACCACCACTCGATCCGTGCGAACGTCAACTGTTATATTTCCAGTAGGTGTAGATTGAAGCGCATTGCGGATCAGATTGCTTAAGGCTATCTGAAACAGGGGCGAAGGAACAGTCAATTGGGGATCCGCCCTGGCAATCAGGTCGATTTCAACGGGTTTGCCGGTGATGAGGTAGCGATTTTGCTCGATGACCTCGCGCACGGCCGGCATTACGGCAAACACCGATCCCTGATGATCGACCCCATTTTCCCTTGACAGCCACAGCAGGGTTTCGATGATGTTCTCCATTTTGTTCACCGACCGGTCGATTCGGCTTAAGGACCGCGGCACTGATTTTTTTTCAGCGGCAAAATGCCTTTTCAACAATTCCACGGCCCCCTTGATCACGGTAACCGGAGTCCGAAGTTCATGGCTGACATCACGGGTAAACTGGTGCTCACGATTGACAAAGGCTTCTACGCGCTGCATCGCCTGCTCCAATGCCCTGGCAAGCACACCGACTTCATCCTGATAAAAATGCCTGGAAAGGTCGGTCGGCAGGTTATCCGGACCACTTTTTTCTACCTGTTCTGCAAGATGAGACACCGGAGCCATAACTTTGCTCGACGTCAACCAGCCTATCCACAACCCCAGGGCAATGATCAGGATCACCCCGGCAGCTAAAACGAATCCTATATTCAGCTTGCGTTTTTCGGTAAATTCCAGACCGCTGACATCGTAAAGCAGATAAAAAAAGTTGTCCAAGTTTGACAGGCTTTTAACGGCAATGTGGTATTCATCCTGCCCGTGATAGGCTTCGTGAATTCCTTCAGTCAATCCGGCGACCATTTGCCTAACATGCGGAGGCATGGAGACCGTACCGATATAAGCGGTGATATAGGAGGAAGTGGGTGGCGGGATGTTGTTGTACTGCCGATGATGAACAACAATATGCTCAAGTTCCTGGTTCAAACGATTATCAACGAGATGATCGTCAATCAGGTCCAGAGAAATATAAACCGCTGCGGCATATACGGTGCCCAGCACAGCGCCGAATAAACAAAACGCAATAATAATGCGGGTTCGAAGACTATGACGAAAGGTCATCGGTTTCTACCAATCTGTAACCAACTCCGTGAACCGTCTGTATCAAGGGGCGTTTGAAAGGCTTGTCAATGGCTCGACGCAGGGTATAAATGTGGCTGCGCAACGCATCGCTGCCGGGAGGCATATCGCCCCATAGCACGTGTTCTATCTCCTTGCGTGATACGACATTGGGATAGGCCTGAATCAGCATGGTAAGAATTTTCATACTGGTGCGATTCAGCTCAACAGGGTACCCGGCCCGTTGAACAACCATTTTCCCCATGTCCACTTCGAGATCACCAACCTGAAGATGATCTTGGAGGGATTGACCTGCCCTTCTGACCAGAGCACCCAACCGGGCTTCAAGCTCCTGCAGTTCAAAGGGTTTGACAAGATAATCATCGGCACCGGCCTCAAAACCTTCCAGTTTATCGGAGAGAGTGTCGCGAGCGGTCAACATCAAAACTGGTGTTTTTTTAGCGCCTTGCTCCCGCAGTTTTCTGCAAAATGTCAATCCATCCATACCCGGCAACATGACGTCTAGTACGATAGCGTCATAATCCTGGGTCAGCGCCAGGTGCAATCCACCAATACCGTCCATGGCAAAATCCAAGACATGACCTTGCATTTCAAGGTAATCGGCGATGTTTTCAGCGATGTCGATGTTGTCTTCGACGATCAGAATGCGTAACGAAGGCAGCACCTTTGTTGCGCTCATATTTGCACCTCACGCGTCACGGTCCAGGCCATCGGGAGTCGCCGTCATGGATTTTCGGCAATAATATTTAGGCGCTTAGTGTGATACAATGTATAACACCTTTTAGAATGTGTCACTATATTTCAAATAGGTGAATTATCCCACACCAAGTCTCACACTACAAAAAAGGAATCAAAAAAATGCCTTTCTCCTCTTTTTGATTTAAAATCTGCACAAAATCATGAATCCCCAGGCTCCCCGATTTTCGGTTTGTCCAGCAGACTAGGCGGCTTTGGGGAAATTGCGGTGATCAATCCATGATTCGAGATTCAAGGGTGCCAGCCGCCAGGCCTTGCGCGCCTTGTCGCAGGCCGGATTGGCGACACCGTTTTGCCAGGCCGGCTCAAAATCGCGGCAGACCGATGCCCGTCGCTCGTATATGCTGCATGCAACACGCCGGCCGATAACTCCGATGAGTGCAATACAGCGGGGGTTAGTACCGGCTGTTCCTTTGAGGACCAGGCGGAAATCATTCAGCTTTTCAGTCATCTCCAGCGGAACACCGCCGGGCGTAAAATCCGAGACTTCGGTCCAGTAAAATGACGCTCGATAAAAAGCACAGCAGGCACCACAACTTAAACACGGATTGAAACCCATGTGTGACATTTCACCCACTCCTTTGCGGCAACGCAATCATTGGCGGCAGGCTGCCGTTTTATCTGTGTGCAGCTCGCCATAGAGCAGCTGGTGCCATTTGCGGGCTTCACCGATTGCCATGCCCAGCTGCTCCAGCAGCACCGGCCAGTTCCCCTCGCATGAAATCGGACAGGTCGGGTCGATACCTGAAATGTCTGCTTCGGTGAATGAATAGGGGTGCAGCCGGCATATCAGCGGCCGTATGGTCATCGGCAAAATACAGCCGCTTTCCGCCAGCATGGTGCAGTTTTTCCCCGCCGTTCTCTTCAAAACGCGTCGACACCCATCCGGACGAACCGTCAGGGATATCCAGGCAGGATCATCCCCGGGGTCCGTATAGATGAGATCCGGAACCTGGAAGGTGAAAAAATCGGATGCGTCTAAAAACCGCGCGATCCGCAGGACATCTCCGGTGGTCAGGCAAATTTGTGTGCCCTTGCAACATGAGGTGCCACTTTGGCAACATTGAAAGCAGTGGTTTTTCATAACGAAACGGCCCCATAAAAAAAAGTTTTCCGCATATCCGGAAAACTCAGTCGGCAATATATATCCTTTAGTAGTACAAGCTACGGCACCTTATCGGCAAATATCAACTCTGTATAACCGCGGAGGCACTCATAGCTGATGCAAAGGGGGAAGTCAAGATACATTTTTTTGCAAACCATCGCCCTAAAAATCCTTGTTGGGGCTGTTCCACAATTTCGCTTAATATTAAACCTGGCCCTCAGAAACACTAAATATGCACCAGGGAGGTTTTTGGTGAGTTTCAGCAGCTGTCACCAAGATTTAATCTTTCTGGGACCTGAGATATTGACGTGTCCACTGCTTTGGAATAGAATCCTTATCTTTACGCGGCTATGGGCCATATTATGAAACACATCATTCAAACCCCGATCTTTATTCCCACTACCGCTCAGGAGGTGCATGCCCTTGGATGGAAACATCTGGATGTCATCCTGGTCACCGGGGACACCTATATTGACGCCTCTCACATCGGCGTGGCTGTCATCGGCAGAGTTCTATTAAACGAAGGCTACCGGGTCGGCATAATCGCCCAACCCGATACCCACAGCGATCGCGATATCGCCAGACTGGGGGAACCGACGCTTTTCTGGGGCGTCACCGCCGGTTGCATCGACTCCATGATCGCTAATTACACCGCATCTGCCAGACGACGCAAAAGCGACGATCTGACCCCGGGCGGGATGAATACGAGACGTCCGGACCGGGCGGTCATCATCTACAGCAATCTCATCCGGCGATTTTTCAAACAGACCCGGCCCATTGTTCTGGGCGGCATTGAAGCAAGCCTCAGGCGCATCTCCCATTATGATGCCTGGTCTGATTCAGTCAGACGATCCATCCTTTTTGACGCCAAGGCCGACATTTTGATTTACGGAATGGCAGAACAGAGCGTCCTGGAGCTTGCGCAAAGATTCAAACGTCAGGAAGACATCCGATCGATCCGGGGAATTTGCTACATCAGCCGGCAGTTTCCGGAAGCCGGACCCGACTTTGCAGGCCCGGATATCGAACTCCCGGACCACGACAATGTGTCCCGGAATAAAGAATTGTTCATCCAGATGTTCAAGACTTTTTATGAGAATGCGGATCCGCTGACGGCCAAAAGGCTCTGCCAGCGGCAGGATACCCGTTATCTGGTTCACAATCCACCCCAGTTTCCGCTTTGCGGTGATGCCCTCGACCGGATTTACGAGCTGCCCTATGCCCGGGACGTGCATCCCTTCTATAAGAAACAGGGCCATGTGACCGCACTCGACACCATCCGATTCTCTCTCACAACCCACCGAGGGTGCTATGGCGAATGCCGTTTCTGTGCCATCACGGTCCATCAGGGCAGGCATATCGTGTCACGCAGCGAGGCTTCTCTGTTGCGCGAAGCGACCACTTTCACGACGCATCCCGATTTTAAAGGGATCATCGCGGATGTGGGAGGCGCTACCGCCAACATGTACGGTATCGAATGCGACCGCAAACGGGTCCGGGGGGCATGCCCGGACAAGGGTTGCATATTTCCAAAGCCCTGCAAGCATCTGCCGCTCAGTCACGGCCGCCAGATCCAGCTGTTGAGAGCACTTCGCAGCCTGCCGGCGGTTCGCAAAGTCTTCATCGGATCCGGCATCCGCTACGACCTGATTCTCGGCGACCTCGAAAACGGTGCTCTTTATCTGGAAGAAATATTGCGGCATCATGTCTCCGGTCAACTCAAAATCGCGCCCGAACACGTGCAGGATCATGTCCTGGATCTGATGGGCAAACCCGACCCTGAGCGTCTGGAAGCATTTATTCGCTTGTTTGACGAGCTTCGCCCCAAGAGCCCTGCCAAGCTCTTTTTGACGTACTATCTAATGGCCGCCCATCCCGGATGCACCCTTGAGGACATGCATAAGCTGCGAACATTTGCCATGCGCACACTGCGGTTGCTGCCCGAACAGGTTCAGATCTTTACGCCTTCACCCTCCACTTACGCCACGCTGATGTATTACACAGAAACAGATCCGTTCTCGGGCCAAAATATTTTTGTGGAAAAAAACGCCCTCAATAAAGAGAAGCAAAAAGCCATTTTCAAAAAACCGCGGTTATCTGCAAACGTGCAATTCAAGCGTCGGAAACAATTGCCATGAAAGTTGCCCTGATCTATCCGCCCACCTGCGATCCAACCAGCCCGTATCTTTCCGTTCCCATGCTCACGGCGTATCTGCGAAGCCATGCGATAGAGGTGCTTCCCATCGATGCCAATGTCGAGGTCTATGACCGGCTTTTGCGCCGTACCGTCTTAAGTAAAATGGCCGACCGAATTGCCAATCGCCTGGGGCGATTGGAACGCAAAGGGTCCCTGAGTCATACCGATCAACTGCTCTATACGCGATTGTGGGAAGTGCTGCCGGATCTCGCGCGGATTCCGGAAGGGGTTGAAGACGCAGTCGCTGTGCTCAGAGACCGCTCGGGCGTCCGGTTTTTTGATCCATTCCAATACGAAAAGGCGATCCAGACCGTCCAGGCCGCCCTGGGAATCATCAGCGCCGCCTACAGTCCTTTGATGATGGATTTCAGCGTTTACCGGACGCCTTTTTCACTGCTCACGCCGGAACAAATAGAGGCGGATTCCCAGCCCGAAAAAAATCCCTTCCACGATTACTTTTCCGGCGAACTCGCCGATTTGCTATCATTGTATTGCCCGGATGCGATCGGTATCTCCCTGGCCTTTCCCGGGCAGCTTCAGCCCGGTTACGCTCTGGCATACGCGCTGCGGCAGGCATTGCCCGCAGCCCATATTACCGTAGGCGGACCTGCCATCACTCAGCTGCTCGTGCGCCTGTCCCCAGAAAAGATTCCGGAGTTGCTCGGCCCCTTTCATTCGGCCGTGCTGTATGAAGGCGAAGAGACCCTGCTTGCTCTCGTCCGCATGCTGGCCGGCGGCCAGAGCCCGCCCCGATTGCTCTATGGTAAACGGGACACGAATCTCAGCCAGCTTCCGTCGCCTGATTTTGAAGGGCTGCCTTTGGACAAATATCTTTCACCCGAACCGGTGTTGCCCTATGATCCGACGCGCGGATGCTACTGGGGCAAATGCGCCTTCTGTCATTATGGACTGAGCCCCCGGGGAACGGCCGTCTACCGGCAGCGCCCCATCGATCACATCGTCGCCCACCTTACACAGATAGAAGACCGCTGGGGCGTCCGCACCGTATACTTCTCCCAGGATGCCTTTGCCCCCCGAACCGCCAGGAAGCTCTCACAAAAACTGCGCGCGGCTGGAACCTCCCTGCAATGGGCCAGCGACATGCGGCCTGAGCCCGGCCTGACGCCGGAATGCTGCCAGGATCTCAAAGACGGCGGCGCCCTGTCAATGGCACTGGGGATCGAAACCGCCGCCCCACGTCTGCAGCGGCTGATCGACAAAGGCGTTTCCTTACAAGACATGCAAACGGCCATCAAAAACCTCACGGTGGCCGGCATCGCGGTGGAAGCCATGTGTTTCACCGACTTTCCCACCGAAACCTATGCCGAAGCCATTGCCACCGTTGATTTTTTGGGGGAGATCCAGGACCAGATCTCGCTTTTTATGTGCGGGCGATTCGGTTTATGCCATGGTTCGCGCGTCGCGCACTTTCCTGAAGACTATGGCATTCAAAAGATCTGGCGCCTGCAAGGCGATGAATTGAAAACGGGTCTTTTTTATGAAGAGCGCTTCCCATCAAAAAGCGATTTCGAGCGCGAAAAGCTTGATCAGGAGATTGATAGGCTTTCAGCCGGGTGGTGGCTTCACGATTACCCCTGGGCCGGCGCGCTGTCCACCGCACACACGCTGCTGTGGTACGCTCGCTATGGATCGGACGTTTTCAGGCGTTTTGCCAACACCCCACGCCGGATAGCCCGGCCAAAAAGAACATCTTTTCATTCCCAACGCTTTGATATAGACCGGATGACGCGAGTCGCCGGTCGTCATGAAGCGGAGATCTGGCAAACACTTATTTATGATCACAAAGCAGTCAGTCCCGAGCGTTACGATCTTTGCAGCAGCGCCTATCCAGCGGAATTGCCGAAAAAAAACAGAATAAAGCCCACCCGCCCCCCGGATAAAAAGCCAAGGTGTTCTAAGTGACATGCGCGAGACGATAGAAAAGGCAAAATATGTATTGACATTATGAGTATATGCTTATAATTGTTTTCTTATATTTCAGCTTAAAGCAGAATTCAAACTTGTTCTCAACCCTTTAGCAATCAAAAGCCTCTGACAATGAAACAAAGGAGATACTTATGCCTGAAGACATGGAGGTCGGCTGTGCCAGGCCGACCGGAGGCCCAGTTGGGGAAAGTGTTGAAAGTGAGCATTTGAAAGAACCAGCAAGCATCAGGGAGGTAACGTCTATGATACAAGTCGGCAAAAAAGTACCGGACTTCGTTGCGCCTGCCTATCAACAAGGCAAGTTTATATCCGTCAAGCTCTCGGAATATTTGGGCAAGTGGGTGCTGTTGTGTTTTTATCCTGGGGATTTTACCTTCGTCTGAGCCACCGAAATTTCGGCAGTTGCCGAAAAATACGCTGAATTTCAGAAGCTGGGGGTAGATATCCTTTCAATGAGTATCGACAGTGTGTTTGTGCACAAAATGTGGAACGACAACGAACTGTCCAAAATGGTGCAAGGCGGTGTTCCATTCCCGATGCTGTCTGATGCCGGCGGCAGAGTTGGCAAGGTGTTTGGTGTGTTCGACGAAGATGCCGGAGTGGAAACTCGAGGACGGTTTATCATCGATCCAGAAGGGGTCGTGCAAGGCTATGAGGTCTTGACCCCGCCCGTGGGAAGAAATGTACTTGAATCCATCCGGCAGGTACAAGCCTTCCAGTTAGTTCGGAGCAGCAAGGGTAAGGAAGCTACACCGTCAGGCTGGAAACCCGGTAAAACAACGCTTAAACCCGGCCCTGACCTCGTCGGCAAGGTTTGGGAAGTTTGGAAAACAGAAATGGCGTTTAATTGATTTGTGAACACTCCTCAAAATGACAAAAGACCGTTCTTTGTTGCGAAACGGTCTTTCATTTTTTCGCGGAAAAATTTAAACTTACATGACAAGTGACAGGACAGGACTTGAATCCTCCATGGCAAAGAATATAATCAGAATTGGACTGTTGGACCGGTTATTACAGAACCTCAAGCTGCTTTTTCCCCTGATAAAGGACTATTGGAAAGGTAACTACCGGGATGTATCCGCTCTTTCTAACTTGCTTGGTCATCCGTGCATCTTATGATCACTGATGTTATGTCATCCTCTATTTTCGCGTCATCTATAAATTCATCCAGGAGATTAAAAACTGCATCAATAATTTGTTCTGAATCTGAAGAGGAATGTTGTCGAATTGCATTTAGGATTGGCTCTTTGCCTAACATGTCACCCTTTTTATTTCGTGCTTCCCAGATCCCGTCGGTACTGAGAAAAATGATTTGACCGTTTGAAAAGTCAGTTTTTTTATTGTCCTCATAGATCCATTCAGCATCAATGCCAAGTGCTATTCCCGATCCACCAAGCTCAATGAATGAGTCCGACCTGGGATCATAAAGAATGGCAGGATCATGTCCTGCCCGCACCCATTCGAGTTGTCTTGTTACAGAGTCAAAAGCCAGAAAAAACAGCGTCATAAATTGCCCGGAATCTTCGACATCATTTACGAGGTGTCGGTTCACATCAGTGACGATTTTAGCAATGCTACCCGGTAAAGAGGCACGCTGACGCAGTGATGATCGAGCAGTAGCCATAAGTAAAGCAGAAGAAATACCATGGCCGGAGACATCACCAATGGCCACCCCAATTTTATATTTATCATCTTCTCCAATAGTTATAAAATCATAATAATCCCCACCGGTTTCATCACAGTAGACGCTTTTGCCAGCGATATCGTATCCCTTAACTTTCAAATTCTTTTTGGGAAGAAGATTCTGTTGAACTTCCTTGGCCAGATTAAGGGAATGTTGCATTCTTTCCCGCTCAATCAGGCCATTGGTCATATCATTGACGGCATCCCCCAGGACACCGATCTCATCATTCGAGACGACTTTCACGCGGGTCTGCAGATTCCCCTCCTTGATTTTGCTCACAGCAGAAATTATATTTTCGACCGGCCCAACGATGGAGCGGTTGAGTAATTTGTTGAGCACGCTCAATGTGACAAAAAAAACTGCGAAAAGAACCATACAAAAGATAATAATCCCTGAGCCGTAATCTCTGGCTGAGATGGCCCAGGAGTCCAACTGCCACTGGAGCGTGATCAGCGTGATTACCATTATAACCATCGGGGTAATGCTCCCGAGTCGATTATGGAGGCGGATTCTTCTTGAAATCGAGTAACGAGCGACGCCTTTGACCTCTGTGAGTCGGCCCTGGGGGAAAAGTAAGGGAGTAAACCGTCGGCGGATATAGGACTCGATCCATAGAGACATGATCCCTGCAGAAATGAAGCCGACCATGATGGCTCGGATAGCCAGGATAATGGCAGTTCGCCAATCGATATTACCGGTTACATAGGCCGCAAAATATAAAAAGGAAGGCAGTAGAATCCAAAGACCCAAATTTAAGGGAATCAATATAAATGGAAGGTTTATCGCCCTCTGCCTGGCCTTCTCCATAAGGTCTTCGGTTTCCTGGCCCTCCCTCAAGAAATTGACATATTCGGAAAGGGGACGTAAAAAACGTCGAATGAGAAAAAGCAATAGAGGGCAGCTTATCAAAAGTAAAAATGCCAGGTTGAGGATGTGATGTAGCTTCTGGTACCATTCTTGATCCGGTTCGGCCAGTCGCCCACGCATATATTCTAAGGGGGTGGCCAGGTTCAGGAGTATGATCACTCCGATGCCGATGGTTGTCGCGGCCAGGCCGATGAGGTAAATCCCTCGAAAAGACAGTTGCTTCTCATTGGCCATCTTATCCTTCGCCGCTTGGTTTTCTTGCTCATTTCTGGCCATATGCCTTGCCAATATGCCATGTTGGCATCAACTTGTGGTATATAGAAATAATATTTAGAAAACTACGCCTTAAATCCAACCCACCGAATGTTATAATTGTTTATTGCTAAGCAATAGGTAAAAATATTGCGCGTATTGTCGAGGGGCTTCCGGTACCGAGTAACCCCTTGATATAATAATGGTCGTCCCAACGGGATTCGAACCCGCGTTACCGGCGTGAGAGGCCGAGTAATAGCGCATTCTACCTGATTTTATTACCTTTTATTGGCCTTGATGCCTGCTTTGAGGATCTCCCAATCCACCATATGTTCGATAGGAGCCCTGTCGTCGGTAAGCGGTTCGTACTGGCTGTCGGGTTCGGTTTCCCGGAACAAGGGCTGGCTGAGCCGTGCTAGGCCCTGAAGTTCGGTCCCGGCCGCCCGACCGAGCAACCCGAAATCAAGGCCTCTGTCTGAGACGAGCACAATATTGTCGGTAGACATCGGGATTCTGAATAGGTAAACGTGAGCGAACACAGACCGCAGCGTTTTAGAGATGCTCTGAAGGAGCGGTGAGTCTTCTCTGGGCGCTGAAACATTCATGGCGACAATTCCCTGTTCCGAAAGTCTATCCTTCAGCTTCGTGAAGAATTCCACAGTCGTCAAATGAAAAGGAATGTAGATTTGTTGTGTGTAAGCATCGATAATAACAATGTCATATTTTTTTTTACTCAGAGTCACGAATATACGCGCGTCTTGATTGAATACGCTCACGTCAGGACTGAGGCTGAAGTAATTTCGGGCGATCTGTATGACCTTCGGGTCAATTTCGAGACCATCCACGACGATTTCCGGGTGAAAATAGCGGAGCTGGTTCGCGATAATACCACCGCCCAGGCCTAGTATGAGTGCATTTTTAGGCCTTCCCTCAAAAATGAATGGAAGCAGAGAATAATAGTCGTAATAGTAGTTCAGGCCTGTGAAGGGACTATGCTTGTTAGCGACCGTCTGAAAGCCAGCCGCGTCGTTGTATACGAGATAACGGAAAGAACCTCTGTCAAACACCTCTATATACTGATAGGCCGACTCCGTCGAATAGATCTTGCCTGGTGTTTGCCTCGCTTCCGGGATCGGAAACAGAAACGGCACGACCGCCGCCACTGAAAGGAGGGCGCTTTTTTTTGCGGTGAACCCCAGCGCCGTGACGACGAAGAGAGCTGCGGAAAAAAGCATGATCGTCTTGCCGGTGCCTAAAGCCGGAATGAAGACAAGGACAGGTAAAAATGTTCCAACGACACTGCCGATAGTTGAGAGGCCGAAAATGCGCCCTGCAGAGACTCCCACATGGTCGGTCTGCGCTACAAGCCGTATGAGGAACGGGCTGGTCATGCCCAGGATCACAATCGGTGGAGCGAACAGCAGCGCTATGGCCAAAAGCGATCCGAGAAATATGAACGAAAAAGACGAGTTGAGGTTCTGCATGAGAGATGACAGCCACTGGACAACGGTGAAAACCACAAAGGGGAGCAGGAAGAGAAAAACACAGGCAACCAGAAGCAACTTCAATAGGATATCAAGTCTTGGTCTGCGGTCAGCGAGGTTGCCGCCTATAAGGTAACCGGTCGATAGGGCAATCATTATGACACCGATGATATTGGTCCAGACAAAGGAGGAGGTACCGAAATAGGGTGCCAGGAGTCGGGATGCACAAAGTTCACTGGCCATGATACACATACCTGAAAAAAAGGAGAGCGCGTAAATATACAGAAGGGATCTTTTCATTTCATGTCGCAAAGGGGTTTCTACAGGGTTTTGGGCACCAAACTGCGTCTTCTCACTTCACTTTCAGGTTTGCCGAATCAACCTTTCTGCTGTAGAAGCCGCTACCGCCGAAAGAGGACGCCCGTTGACACCAAGACAATTTCCTCCTTGTAAAAATCGATGTTCGAATCATTGTAATAGTAGGCACCGGTGACAAAGAAATTCATCGGTTTGCTGCCGAGCATGCTCCAGTTCCAGGGGTTTTTATAGTAAACGGTAGCTCCCACACCATAGGCGTCGTCCTCCTGGGTTAAAATGCTTTTCGGTGAATAGCCGCGCGCCTGAATCCGATCGCTTGTCTAAATCAGCTGCTGGGCTTCTATTTCGTTGAGGTCCATCGATAATTATTTATCTAACGCTGAATTGTAAAATAGCTGCTAAAAACTGGTGAAGAAAGTAGAATCCTAGAAAATTATTATACATATAGCCAAATCGCTGCGATATTGTCAAACATTATCAAGAACAACTGAATCTGGTGATTATTGAGATTCTTCGAACCTCGGTAAAAATGAAAAAAAGCAGGGCAAATAGGCCCTGCTTAGAAGATCAACAGCTTTTATTTAGCCTAATGGATCATCGTTATGTCACTGACCGGGTGGGCGCCAATCCATAGTTTTTTTGACCGCCTGATCAATCTCTTCAGGCATGATAAGTTTAATTGTTATTGCTTTGTTTGGAGAATTAAGCTCCCGATAGGATCCGATCAGTTATGGCCTTGTCGGGAGCAAGCTAGGCACAATTTGAGCGGTTTCTCCATTTACTCTTTACCTGATCTTAAAATTAAAGTTTAATGGAATCCGGTATCTGTTTCAGCAGGAAAAAAATTTAGAAGTTGAGAATCGATTCAATGATGAATGGGAGTAAGCGACCACGATTTATCAGAGATAGAAATGAGTGTGAGATTTAGCTTCGGAATGAAATTTGGTGCAATTTGGGAGCCGGATTCCGTCACACACCAAACTCGGTTAAAAATACATGTTTCAAATTGATATCACAAGGGTTTTTGTAAAATGACATGTTATGGTGCGCTACGGATTTCCCGCCCCCAAACATTCATCCTTAATTTAAAGTGCCGGTGAGCTCAAATAATTTTCTGAAAATTAATTTTGGGATTTTATTGAC